>Ga0209617_10000026_pt1 | contig 47927 bp, 70 predicted proteins | sample LakEriepJuly2011_2_FD_187459 | JGI IMG/M metagenome (GOLD analysis project Ga0209617, IMG submission 187459) | Freshwater microbial communities from dead zone in Lake Erie, Canada - CCB epilimnion July 2011 (SPAdes) (version 2) | ecosystem: Environmental > Aquatic > Freshwater > Lentic >...
GAGGAACATAAAGGTAAAAGGATATTTATTATGGGTGAGTCATTTAATTCTGGACCAAATCCTTTTTTCGTGAGAACTAAAACTATTAGAGCAATAGTGGTTTAATCCCCCTACCCCCTTTTTTATAATTTAGTGCATTAAAATACACCATTTATTACAATTATATTAAAAAACCAATTCTTGAAAGATATAGTGTAGTTTATTGCCCTTTTTGTTTCAAATACCTCCTACCCCTTTTTTATTCTTAGTGTATTTATTGGTATATGGAAAAGGTAATTAGAAAAATCGTCAAGTTTATTTTGGATAAAAAATTTTCAAGGTTTGAGGATGTTGATGTAACAAGCGAGCGAGCCTATTTGGGAGTTAAGAGTGGGGACAATTTGGTTTATAATGTTTTTTTAACTATTGATTATAAAATATATGAAATTGAATATATTAATAATTGGGATAAGATTAAAGATTTGATTCGGGAGTCAATCAAGACTTCAGGAATTAAAAATAAAATTAATATTTATCTCGATTATTCTGACGAACGTTAAATTCTCCTTTTTTTTCTTTTGTTTATATACTTATTGGTATAAACCTTGTTATAATTTAATTATGAAAAAAATACTTATATCTTTTCTTATGATTGGTTTGTTTGGATGCGCTAGCGTTAATGGGCTCACTTCTTGTGACTCAAAGACCGAATGTGTAAAACAAACTGAGTGTTGTGGTATGGACCACTGCGATAAAACAAAATGTGAAGGACAATGTTGTGACAAATCTTGTTGCGGTTAATTGTTTTTTGTAAACTAATTAAAACCCCATCTCTAATAAAGGTGGGGTTTTTTATTTTTAGTATATTTATCATATATGAAAAAGATTGAACAATATCGTGAAAGATTCTATATGTTAATGGAATCTGAAATTGGCGATGTTAAACCTTTGATTAATGAACAACAATGTACGTTGTCTAATTCGGATATTAACTATATTACAAACGAAGTTATTAAATATTTTTCTCCTGAGGTTTTGAATGATGATATAGATATGATGACTAGTGGGTTTAAAGAAAAAATTACCTCTGACTTGGTTATCGGAATATGGGATAATAAAATAAATGAAATAAAAACATCATTAAAAGCCCCATTTGAAAAATATATTTCTGACTTGGTTAGTGGAACCTTTAGGGGTGGGTTATTTGATATTAATGGGTATCTATATGACATGTTAAATAAAATATTTGTACCATTGATTTCTGAATACGATTCTTCTTGGACATACAAGGGGGCCGCAAAAATAGCGGTGAGTAGTAACAATATTGGTGAAATACAATCAAAAACAAAAAATGTTTTTTTGGAAATAATCGATAGATTTCTTGTTTGGTTTAAACTGACAATTTTCAAAGTCCCGCTTAGAGCAATTAAAATTGCAAAAGATTTTAAAAAATGTGACGTTAAGTCTAATCCAAAACCATTTGTGAATATTCCAGATGTTGAGAATTTTAAATCAGGAAATGGGTGGATGATATCATCGCTTAATGATAGAATTGAAGACGCAGCGTAGATTTATTCTTAACTACTTTTTTTTCTGAAAATTATTTCTTATATTTATTTTTATGGAAGAAGAAAATAATATTGGTTTAACTGCGTGGGATAATTTAACCACAACAACTAATGGTGATTACTTAATTGCGGGAGGTAATATTTTATATAATTCATACGCCACATATAGTTCTCCATATGATATGGATTTTAAACTACCTGATATTTTTTTAAAGGTTATTAAATTAATGATTCCTGAAATTAAGAATGTCATTGTACGTAACTCTTCTTTGAATATAGATTCATTGAATCAAATTGGAGAATTAACAATTAACTTGTTTATTGTTTTGGATGAAACATCTTCTGGTGATAAGAACTACGAAGAAAGAATTCGTGATTTGTTTAAATTGACACTTCCAAACATTAACTATGTTACGTTAAATGTTAAACAATTTGATTCTAATAGTAATAAAAAATTTGATGAAATCCTTAAACTTTTTGGTAAATAATTTTTAATATGAATATAGAATTTGAAACCCCCCACCTTGTATTATGTATCAGAAATTATTATGGAACAATGGAAGATGGTCGTGAATTTACCATCATATCTCATAGTAACTATGGTAGTGTATGGATTGAAGACATTGAAACTGATGATGAATTAACCGAAGAAGAACTTGAAGAAATTAGAACAAGTTTCTATCAAAATGTGGATATTGGATAAAAAAAATAATATGAAAAAAGAAAAATCAAAAATGTCAGCACCAAAGAAAGAAAAAAAGAAAAAGGTAACTGAAGAAGTTGCGGTTGAAACACCAAAGACAATTTCAGTTAAAATGGTTGAGTATTACAACACTATGGTTGTGCGAGAACCAGTTCAAATTAATGTTGCGGATTATCCTGAACTAAACGGGATGTCAGAAGAAGAAATGAAAGACTATATTAAAGATAATTGGTCTGACATGAAATCAACAAATGAAGAGTGGTACGACTCCCTTTATGACGAATGTATGCAATCGGATGTAATGAGAGAAAAGATTACAGGTGAAGAACAAGAATGTTATTTTGATTAAATTTAAAACCCCTCGAAATGAGGGTTTTTTGTTTCTATGAAAATGTTGCGTATATTTGTGATATGAAATTATCACCCGAACAACTTGTTAGAGTCGAAGAAACATTGAAGGACTTTATATGTCTTATTCCAAGGTACCTTGAGGTTAAAGGTAACGATAAGCTTTATGATATGTTTCTATCGAGAAACCGTAACCCACTTTTTGATATGACAAATACAAAGTTTTGGGAGACGGGGTTACTATCCAATGGGGCGAAGTATGGTGGTGGTAAAAAAGTTAAAGACCACTACATTCCCCGTAAAATTGCTATGGGTTTTATCATGGACACTCTTGTTTTAAATCCAAACATGTCTGTTGATGATTTTATTGTTTTGTGTAAAAAATATGCATCCACTGTTACACTAACTGAAGAGGAACACAACCTTGTTACAGTCAGAGCTAAGAACACAGGAAGACCTAACTATGAATTTTATTCTTCTTGTGGAATATTTATTGAAGGTATTGATGGTTTAATTATTAATATTTGACACTATGAAAAATTTGAAAGAATCTATTAAAAACATTGTAAGAGAATTTGCGATTCAAAAATCAACTTCTTTTAAAATTACTGAAATTAAATATTTTTCGCCTAATGGAAGAAAAAATGTTCCAAATGGACATATTATGCAAAAAGGTGGGTTTATAAAAGAGTGTATTGATAACAGTAAGAAATTCAAAACTGAAAATTATCAGTTTTTGATAAACGAAGATTTGGAGATTGTTGAAGCAATTCACGACCAACAGTACGGACTATCTGATTACAGAGGTGGAATTATAACCTTCTCTACTGAGATTAATAGTCTTGACATTAGTGATATAAAAATTCTTAATTGGTTTAAGAAAAAATATAAAAGTATTATCAATAAGTTTTTCTCAAAATCAAAACTTAATTCAGTAATTGGTAAATTTAATTCTACCGAAGATAAAAAATTGGGCTCTGAAACAGTTGACGATTATATTGGGGCATTTTCAATTGGTAATTTTTTCTCTGGAAGATATATTGGTGACAATGGAAAGGTTTTCGATGAGAGTTCTTTGACTATTGAAATTAATGGTATCTCATCTAAGGGTTTAATTTATTTGGCTGAAGAAATTGCAAGGGAGTTTAATCAAGAAACTGTTTTGGTTAAAGATTTAAATAAAAATAAAATATTTTTGGTTAGTCAACTTAAGGGTGAATATTACGATTTAACAGATATAAATAAAAAATCAATTTAATTTTTAGTTTTTATATATATTTATATATAAAATATTATTATGAAAAAAGTTGTAAGGTTAACAGAAGCTGATTTGGTAAGACTTGTAAAGAAAACAATACAGGAATCAAAAAGAAAAAATATTAACGAACTTGAATATGTTTACAATCCTGAAGCATTAGAAACTGGTTCGGCTATTGTCACTATGGTGGTTACCGTTTTATCTTTATTGGGAGTTGCTGGCTCACACTATATTAAAGCCATGATTGATAGATTAAGAAAAGAAGGTAGAGAAGATGAAGCACTTGAGGTTGAGTCCGCTTTGGAGCAAGCTCAAGGAAAAGAAATGGAAGGTATGGATGATGAAGATTTTGAATATTAAAAATTAAAAAAATAATTATAGAACCCTGAATTTTTTCAGGGTTTTTTTGCGCAAAAATGAAATGTTATCGTATATTTGTAAAAAAATTACAACAATGAACATCAAACACCGACTGACAGTTACCATGTGGGCACTCCCTTTCACTTTTATCATGATTGTTTTTGGAAAGACTCTTCCAGTTATTGGAGCAGGAGTTGTATTAATGGGTCTACAAATGATTTTGTGGCATAAACTGTTGTCGGAAATTAAATAATCAATTTAGTCTTTTGTTAATTCGAAACTCATTCCCCCTGAAAGTTCAGAAGGTGGGGATGAGTTTTTTGAATTGCTACAAGTTTTACATTTCTTTAATCTGTTAATTGGTAAATTAGAAGAACTTATCAATTTTTTAATTTTGTTTGGGCCTACCCTGTAGATTTTTGCAATCTCACTTATGTTTTTGTTATCCTCAAAAATCAACCTTCTTAAATCCTCAATAGATATATTCATATTAATTAAATATTAATCTATATGAAATACCGGATTACCAAACCACAATTTAACGCTGAGAAATTTTGCAGATATTTGGATTATGGGTTGGAGCAAAACAATTCCAATTCATAAATGAGATGGAAGACGATTAAGATACAAGTCTCACTTTAAATCTTAAAACCCAATTTTTATGATGGGGTTTTTTATTTTGTAATGTATTTATTATTATGAATTATGTAGTTAATAAAGAACAATATGATAAAGTTGTATTTAAATTATTATACAGTCTTTTTGGTAAGTTAACTTATTCTAAAACTGAAGAAAGAGGTTATATAGAAATTTTTGATAAATACGGAAATAACTTCTCTGATATTTGGCTTGACGATGATGGTAGTGCCATCACCAAGGGATGTAAAAATGAATTGAGTTTGCGTTATAACGAATCCTATGATATTTTTAGGTTCTTTCCTGTTGTTAAAAAGAAAAGATTTGCAAAACTATTGGCTCTTTATGTTGAAAAAAATACGGGAATAAAAATTGATTGTGTTAATTATGCAACTGATTTTATAAAAACTAAAGACGATTACGGTGATGATATATTAAACCATTCATCAATTATTTACAGCACCAAGAAAAAGAAATTTAAATAATATTTATTATAATATGGAACGTTCCCAACTTGAAGAATTGCCGGATAAGGCTTTATTTCTTTTTATAAAAAAAATCGAAAATGAAACTGAAATTGATTTGGAGGAAAATCTTTTTGCCAAAACTTGCAACTCAATAGGAAAATTATTTAATATAAGGAATTTAGAATATATTGATTTTAATTACATTGCCGCAACCTACAATTTAAATGTTCCGTCATTTTGGGCAAGTGAAAGATTAACTGGAGAACTAAATAGACCTCAGGTTAAACTTTACGCATTTCAATTCTATGAAAGAAGAATAGAAACAGTTGAAACAACTTATGAATTATATCAAGAAAGTTATAGTGATAAGTTGGTTGAGGATACTATAAAAATACGAGAATATGATGGAAATCTTGAATGGTGGGATGGAAAAGAGGTTGACCGAGATTACTTTGATGGAGAAACCACCGATACTGGATTTGTTAATAACTCAATAAGAGAAGTAAAAAAATAATGTATTTATAAAACTTTACTCTATATGATATTTATTAATTATGAGGGATTTAATATTTAAAGTTCTTAGAGAAGAGGCTGAGATGGCCGAAATGGGCATTAAGGTTAGCCGTTTAAAATCCCTGCAACCAAAACAGTATCTTGTTAAAACAACAAAGAAAGAAGAAAGGGCGGCCGAAGAGAAAAAAAGACTAAAGACAATAACTGAAAAAGTTAATACACTATTTTCCCAAATTTCAGACGACCTTAAAAATTTAAACTGGGAGGATATATATCTCCACCCAAAAGGCGAGTTCTTTTATGTTATTCTTCCATCAAAAATTAAAACAAAAATGAAAAGACTTGTTGACCTGTATGGTGAGCTCGTTGAGAATGATTATCCAATAAATTTGGTTTCACCAAGGGAAAAGATTGAACAGTTATATTATGATTATTTTGACTTTTTGGAGAATGATTTTATATATGTATATGTTGACAAGCCAAGAAATAGAACTCACTTCCCAAAGGGACTTCCAAATAGTTTATTAGGATATAACATTGGTATTAAGATTTATAAACAAATGCTTAATACATTAAATTTTATTCAGTCTGAGCCAAACGCCACTAAAGAAGTTCAGGCAATTTATAGAAAATTAATTGAATCTCCTGATGTGAATTGTGTTATTTATAAAGACCTTGTTTTATTAATTAAAAAGAGTATTACAAAGGACGAAAAGATTAAGATTGTTGGGGAAAGTATATATGAAAGATATCAAACAAGACCAACAAGCAAGAAACTCGTAATTAATCAATCTATTGTTCTTGATTCAAGTCTGATGAGAGAGATTGGTGAGAATAGATTACAGTCAATGATTGATGACATTTATTATTATTCAAAAGATAATTTTAGAGTCCCTTTTGAGGACACGGACTATGATTATTTTTAAAAAAAAATGACATGAAAAAAGTTATATTATCAGAAGAAGAAAAAAAAGAAATTTTACAATTACACTCATTTAAAAGAAAAATAAATGAGTCTGTATTTTTTGATAATTTTGAGGCATGGGCAAATAACGGTAATATAAGATTTAAAAAAGATGGATGGCAGGAGTTTGAATACAAATTATTATATGGCTGGCTTGGTATTAAGGTAACTGATGTTAAAAAAATAGATGGTAAATTTGCAATATCTTGGGAAACGGTTGGCGGTTCAGGAACAAGTCCTTTAAAGGATGAAAACTTGAAATTGATTCTTAAAAAAATGCCATACACAAACGAAATAGAATTTACTTCGTCCGATGGGAAAGAATTAACTTTAGAAAAAGTATAATAAATTTCAATAATATGAGGACATTACTTTTTATATTGTTTTTTATTCCATCAATTTGTTTTTCCCAAACAGAGTTCAGGGTCAATTACAATAAAATCGTAGACTTTGACGGTAAAGTAAGGAAAGAGGTTAAAGCAAAGGGAACTTGGTATCTTATTCAAGATTCGGTACTGGTACAAAAATACGATATAGATTCATTAATTTACAACGTAATAGGCGTTAAAGGTAGGCATGTTTATTATAGAAATGATTTTAATGAGACTATTGAAGTTGTATTTATGAATGATATGGTTACAGTTAGAAGTAATTTAAGGCCGAAACAATATATAATTTTTAGAAAAAAATAATATGAAACAGAAAATTAAAAAGAAACAACCTTCATTCTTGGTTAAAATGTTTATGGACGAGAATGATATTAATGAAAAATCAATTGTTGGTTTTGGTGCATTTATTATGATGGTAGTTTGTCTCGGAATTGACATTTACACAGGATTCTTCGGAATGAAATTTCCAATTAATGAATTTGTATTTGATGGATTCCTTTATATAACTCTTGGGGCCTTTGGTATTGCATCAATTGACAAATATGTAACGGCAAAGAAGAAAATAAATGAGGTTACTGAAGACGAAGAAGAAATAACTGAAGGATGAAAATCGTAATAACTGAATCACAACTTAAAAAAATTATAGCCGAACAAAAAGTTTTGAGCTTTCAGAATTATTTTGATAAGTTGATGAATGAAAAGGTTAAGTTCGAAATGGATGTTAATATACCTGAAATTAATCTAGGTGAAGGAATTATTCCAGTTGGTGATTTTATGTTAAAAATAAAAAATTCACCGTTCAAAATAACTTCGTTCTATGTTAATAGTGAAGGATATAATTTTCCAGTTGTTCCGGCTTCTTTTACTTTGGAGGGTGAAGGTAAATCAATAACTTTGAGCACAGAGCCATTTAATAATGTTAATGGGGTTACTATGTTAAAATTAACAAAATCTTTAGGCGGAAAAGAAAAACAAACACCAAAAGAGATATGATGGAATTTGAAAGTGAAGACATAAAACAAGAATTTAATAGAGTTGAATCCTCAATTAAAAGGTTTATGAAAAAACAATATTGGTGGATTGAGGACCTTAGTATTGATAAAGATTCATTTGAAAAAAGTAAAAAATCACATAGTAAAATAAAAAAATATAAATTAAATCTTGTCATTGATATAAAAAATGTAGAATGGTTAAAAGAAAATGAAGGGGATTTAGATAGAGCCGAAGAACAATTACAATTATTGTTTAATAATGTTTTAGAATCTCTATCTAGTTTTGACATTACGAAACCATCCTTTGCTATGTTAGATTTGACACCAGTAATACAAGGTTCAATGTAGAATGATAGAAAAAGAGAAAAAAATAGCAGTTCAAAAATATATTGATACAATGTCTAAAAAGACAGGTATTGAATATATGCACACTCAAGAAGATGGCTCCGATTGGGTTGGAATAGTAATTGATGTTTCAAGATACGACAAGAATTCAAAAAAATATGATGAAGAATATTTTAATAAAATATATTCTGAACCAAAAGGATTTTTTCAATCAAGAACTTGGAAGCTCGGTGAATTTATTAACACAATGAAACGACTATTATCAATTGATGAAAATAATAATGTTAAAAGATGGTTTGACTTTAAAAATTACAATCATTTAGATAAAGTATCAGACGATATTAAAGATGTAATTAAAAAAACCAAATTCCCACAAACACAATTTAGATTTGAGACTGAATTTGATGAACCAATTATAAAAATGAGATTTGGTAATCTTCCAGCTGGGGATAGAAATACATTTTCAGAATTTATTGACGAATTAAAACAACTAGTTGATTATGATTTAGACGTTTATCGTTGGGTTTATAGTACCGGACCAATAAGATAAGATTAGTTTAGTTAATCTATTTATTTTAAATAAAGTTAATTTAAAATTTATTTTAAAACAAGTATTATGACACAAGAAGAAAAATCAAAAGTATATTCATCATTATTGTTCCAACATGATAAATTAAGCAATCAAATTAATAACATCAAATCAGAGTCTTTGGACATGGATGAATCCCAAATGAGAAGAATAAGAGATTTACAAGTAAAACAAGGACAACTTGTTGAACAAATGCAAAGGTTAATGTATTAATTTTTTTACTTTTCATAATATTTATAAAATAAAAAATGTCAAAAAGATTTATTGTAACCGAATCAGAAAAAAGTAATATACGTAAAATGTATCTTAATGAGTCATTTAATCCTAAATGGGTTGCCGAACACTTGGATAAATTAAAAAATCAAATTATATTGGTTTTTTTTGGTGAAGAAAAGCCCGATGAATATGATGTCCAAGATAGAACGGCTTACCAAATAATGAATGCGGACTATGTTGAGAATAAACAACATTTTTTAATATCCTGTAGAAAATATAAGGAATCAAAGGGCAAAGTTGGGGCATCAAATTGGTTCTCAAGTCCCCAATTTATTTTTCAATGTAGTAACACAGGGTTACAAAAAGCGGAAAATGGAAATTTAGTTCAGAATGAAGCATCTAGACAGTACTTCGCCGAATTTGAGGACGGAATTGGTCCTGATATTACGTACAGTTTAAAAACAGAAAATTTTGATGACATCATAAGTTATTTACAATTTATATGTGAAAAAAGCAAATAAAAAAAACCCCTCTTTGAGGGGTTTTTTGTTGTTAACTATTCTATTTAGTTTACTGAAACAACTTCCAAATCAAAAATCAATTTTTTACCTGCCAATGGATGATTCACATCCAATACAACGGTAGATTCTTTAACTTCTTTTACAGTTACTTGAATTGGCCCGTACTGATTTTGACCCTGAAGCATGTCACCCTCTTTAATACCCTCAGGTACTTGTGTTAGAGCAACTTCTTGAACCATCTGTTCATTAACTTCACCATAGGCATCCTTCGGTTCAATTTCGATTGTCTTTTTTTCACCAACTGACATTCCCATAAGTCCATTTTCAAAACCTGGAATTAACTGACCCTGACCTAAAATTGCTGTAAGAGGGTTACGTCCTTCTTGAAGTGATGTGTCGAAGATTGTGCCGTCTTCTAATCGGCCAGTGTAATTAACGGAAACACTTGCTCCTTCTTTGATTTGTTCCATTTTTATAATTTTTATTAATGATACTAAACTTTTTCTAATATATCAACAATCCATTCAGGTTTATAACCATTTTTCCAAACTGCAAATCCCATCTTTGCTCCACGATAATAATTTCTGTATGACTCAACTACGTCACTTACTTTATATTCATCAGGCATTGCCTTTGGTGGTTCAGTAAACCCTATGTCTTTAATTTTTGGTTTACTTATTAAACACCATTCAATAACATCTTGTGATTTATGACGTTTTTCGTATCTATAAGTGTATTCTTTACAAAGGGCGAGTCCTAACTCACAAAGATAAAGATAGTTGGATAATGAGGTTCTGGTCCATATAGAACATGGGTGATTCTTATGGGATAACTTGTACGGTACTTGGGGGGTGACTTGGGGGGTCATATGATGTACACCACACAATAATTGAGCAGTCTCAAGAATCATTTTAACCACATGTTTATCACAATGGTCTTTTGCACATTTATTTACATCCCAATCAAGAAAAAATATGTTCATAGGGTACAAATATACTAAATAAGAAGATATTTATAAAAAAAGTTTTAATGAAACATTTATTAAAAGAAGAACTTAATCAAATGAAATACCTTTTTGGGTATGAAAGAGGTAAAGTTATTTCAGAACAAAATTTATTAACAGAAGATTCTAAAACACTTGATTTATTTGAGAGTACTTTGCCTGAATTTTGGGGTGATGATTTTATATACGGAACTACTTTTTCTGAAGAATCAATAGGCGGAATGGTCTATTATATTGCAACAGAACCCGACGGAACAAAGTATTATTTTTATTATTACTCTAGTGGTAATCCTGATAATACATACTTTAAATTTGTGCAATATCAACACAATGAGGATATTTTAACTGCAGATAACCAACCACAAATACAGTCACAGGGTCAAGAACAGGGTGGGGGAAAGTTAACAACTGACAAAGCTCAGGAAATGAAAAAGAAGGCTTCAAAGATACTTCAGGAACTTATAGATAATGCGGGAGATAGTCCGGCAATAGGTTTTGACTTTGGAATAGCAAAGGGTCAAAAGAAAACAAAGTGGGAAGAAAGTAAGAAAGAGCTTGATGCGACTCCAGATGATGATTTATGTTCATCAGATAACCAAGCTAAAGTTAAATCGAATCTTATAAGTGCTGAGAAAGATATGGGTAAAAACGGTAAACACCTAACAGATAATGAAAAGGAACTGTGTCAAGAATTGATAGACATGTTAAAAGAATTCCCACAATATTGTAAAACAACAGGAGGAGAAAGTAATCCAATTCAAGGGTCAACACAATCTGATTTGGGTAACGCCCCTAAGGATATAATTAGTCAAATAAAAGAAGTTGAAGATGATATCTTAAATTCAGTAACTAAAAAAGATGTTAAAGATGAACTAACTAAGGAATTAAATACTGATAGAGATAATAAATCTATTGGAAAAAGTACAAATCAAACTATTGCATATAATAAAGCTCAAGATAATTTGTTCAAGAAAAAAAACAAAAAAGAAATCGAATTTAAAGGTTTTATTAATTTAATGACGAGGTTAGATAATGGGACTTACTATACGATATATGGACCTATATCATAAAAAACCCCTCTTTTGAGGGGTTTTTAATTTAATTATATTTCTTGTAATTGTTCTTGTTTCATTAACTCATATGCTCTTGCAAGACGAGTCATTCCAATTCCTCCACCAAAACGAGGGAAGAAATCAAATGATAAAAACTCCTCAAGTTCTTTTTCAACTCTTTCTTTTCCAAATAATTCAAAAAGTTTATTGGCATATCCACCATTTTCAATTGTGTAGAACATTTCTTTCATTTTTTCCACATCACAACTTCTTTCGGCTGAACCAATTGTTTCTTGACCGTACATAATCACATCAACTTTATTGAAGATTCCATTTGTTCCGTGTTGCATGTTCCAAAATGGGTTGGTTCTTAGTGGGAAATGTTGGAGAGATACTACCGAACCTTTCTCTTTCCACATTCTCTGTTCGTGCTCATCTTCCAAAATAGATACTCCACCATATTCAGCACATACTCCTTCATATGTTTTATTAATAGGTTCATCAAAACCAAGATACTCAAGTAGTTCTTCTTCTAACTTTAACAAATCTTTCATTGTTCCCTTTGATTCAAATTCAAACATTGGGAAGATTAATTCGTGACGACCAGGAATTGGATTTTTTTCTTGACGATAAGAAGTTGATATACAATAAACTCCTTCCCACTCAGGATTTTTCAATAATTCATATTCTAGCCACATTTGTCCTGTTTGTGGTAATGGCCAAATTTCACCCTTATACTCAAATGTTGTGATTGAGTGTGGATTTTCACATGCGGCAAGAATTGATAATCTTGATTGTGTTGGAACTTCTTTAAATCCTTTTGATTGGAAGAATGTTCTCATTTTTTGAACTAACTCGTTGTAAACTTCTGTGTTTTTCATTTTTTTTTATTTAATTTATTTATGGTTTATTTATGAACAGGGCAAAAAAAATCCTGACAAATGTCAGGATTACAATGAAAATGAAATATTATAATTTATTCGCAATTTTCTTTTTTCTTTTCTCACTTTCATTAATTTTAAATATATCTATTTTTAAAAAAGTAATCAATACTTACATAATATTTATATAAAAAAGTTTTTATATGAGAAGCCTGTTAACAGAGGTAGAAAGAATTAGACAAATGATTGGTCAACCATTAAATGAAATGGCAAAACCATCTGAGCAGTACATTAAATCTATACAGACAATTTTAAGCTCCAATGGTCTTTTAAAAAAAGAGGCCGAATCACTTCTTAATCAAATTATTGAACTTGCCGATGACCAAATTATAAATTTTGATTTGTTAGAACACGGAGTTAGAAACACATTACTTAAAAAAGGTGATAAGTATAAATCTATTGTTAAGTATTTTGAAAAAGTTCTTAGTTCTTTACAGAATAGAGAAGCAGACTCATATGAAATTGAGCCCGAACAAGATGATTATAGCTTTGAACCTGAGGAACCATCAATTTTAAAGAAAAAAGTATTCAGAAAAGAATTATATTATTTACAAGTGGAACTTCTTAAACTCCAAGAATGGTTAATGGAGACAGGAAAAACGGTTATAATTGTTTTTGAAGGAAGAGATTCGGCAGGTAAGGGCTCAACTATTAAAAAATTCACTGAAAATCTTAATCCAAGATATTTTAACATAATTGCTCTTGGTATTCCATCTCCTGAGGAAAGACAAGATTGGTTTGGAAGATATAAAAAATACATAAAACCTGGTATGATTAACTTCTTTGATAGAAGTTGGTATAACAGAGGTCTTGTTGAGCCTGTTATGGGATATGGAACAGAAGAAGAGTATGAACATTTTATGGAGAACGTTGAAAATTTTGAAAATGAGTTAGTTGAGAAAGGAGATTATCTATTTAAACTATGGTTTTCAATTGATAAGGAGACTCAGGCAAGAAGATTTGAGATGAGACAAAAATCTCCACTAAAATATTGGAAATATTCCCCAAATGACGCTAAAATGCAAGATATGTGGGAAAGGTTCACAGAATTTAAACAAAGATTATTTGATAAGACATCTACAATAAACCACCCTTGGATTGTATTGGATGCGAATGATAAAAAAGTATCGGGATTAAATGCAATTAGATATGTGTTACAAAACATCCCTTACGAAAATAAAAATGAAGAGTTATTGGATAAGGAATTCCCTGAAGCAATGACCGTTTTAAAACCTGAATCAAATGAAGATAATTGATATTTTACAAAAATTAGTTATCGAACAGGGCGGTGAAGGCTCCGACCCAAAAAATCCTGATGTTTATCCTGACCAAGATGAATGGGGAATGGACGATGCTTGGACTTGGGATGAATGGAAAATTTATTATGATGCTCTTGTTAAAAAATATGGAGAAACTTTTGCTAAAAAAAGGTTTTTAAATTATTGGGAGGTAGTTCAAGAAGGGAATGGAGTTGTAGGTGATGATGGGATGGACCCTAATTGGTTTAAACAAAAAGGTATGTGGAATAATTCTGCTAATAGACCTTACTATGCAATAGAATTTACAAAAACTATAGAAAATCAACCTAAAGTGGTTAATAAAGCAAGTTCAAATGTAAATAAACAAAATTTGAGTTCAAATGTAAATAAAAACGATTTGGAATCTGTTATTGCTTGTTCAGGATACGGAGCAGGGACTCCTGAATTCAATTTGGCTATAATTATGGCCACACAAGAAGGTTGGATAAAAGATTCAAATCAAGGTAAAGGTAGTAGAAGTTATAGAAATAATAACCCAGGTAATTTAGATTATTACGATGGATTAAAGTTAATTGATTCCGGAGTCAAGAAAGGAACTAAATTGGATGGCTCAGTTGATAGATTTGCAGAATTTAGTTCTCCGTGTTTAGGTGCTAAGGCATTAATAGAAGAAAAAATATTGAAGTGGTCTAGAGGAAATATGCCAGTTTACGGTTCGGCACCAGGTTATAAAGCTGGTAAGATACCTACATTAAAACAATTTGTATATACTTTTGCGCCTCCTATAGAAAATGATAGTGACATGTATATAGACTTTATTAAAAATTCTTTAGGAGATTGGATTACTCCTGATACATCTATGGCAGAAATTTTGCAAACTTAATATATTTATACAATATGGGAAAGCAAATTAAATTAACAGAAAGTCAATTAGATAAGATAGTTAATCGTCTAATGAACGAAAATGCAAGATATGTAATGTCTTTTGATGAATTTATGAGACATAAGAATAAAGACCAGCAATATACTTGCGGATATGAAAATAAATGTTTTCTAGTTCACGATGGAAACTACCAACTTGATTTAGATGACAAATTTCAAGAAAAACACAAAATCCCAAATGGAGTAGGTGGAACTATCTATCACGATGGAAATAACGTTTATTTCTGTCCTAATTTTGGTGATGACAGACCACAAAGAACAATTCAGGTTTTCTAAATTTTAATTTCTAAAATACTAAAACTGCGAGGTTCTTCGGTATTCCATTGGTGGTCAATTGAATATTCTTTACTTTTTAAGTTAAATCTTATACTCCCTTGAGAGCCCTCGTTAATTTCCCAACCACTAAAGTCCTCAAGAACTGAATAACAATAATCCTCAATCCCTGATGGTGTTGGAACTGTATCACCACCAAGTTCCATATCACTTTCAACATATCCACTATCCCCACCACCAGTATATGCGCATACTATTTCAGTTACAGAATATTCTTTAAAGATTTTATCAAAAACTTCTTCAGGAATTTCTCCACTACTTCCAGTTTCATCATGTCCAGTAACTGTAAAATTACAATTAACATCAATTGTTTGATTAAGACATTCAAAATCAAAATCTATTGAAAAATATTCAACATCATTATTTATAAAATCTTCATCATTAAATTCATCTGTGTTAATATTATCTAATATTCTTTCCATTAGTAACTCAACTGGTTTGAATTTTTCAATTATTCTTCCATCAACATAAACATCACCTCCATAATTAAAACTGCCATATTCAAAATAACAAGTTGCATATGCGTTGGTTGACCCGAAACTTCTAATATAAATAAAATATCGTGATAAGGATTTTTTTTCCTCAGGTGTTAATTGTATTTCCATATCTATAAATATTATTTGTCTTTGTTTATTTTTATTGTTTTCATCATCCATTTGGGTCTTTCTTTATTTTCCAAAGACTCTATCCATTCTTTCGCGGTTGGAACATATCCATCACAATCTTCCCTGACGTGCATTTCCCCAACGTATCTTGTGTAAACTACTTTACCATCAGAATTAATAAATGACTGGCCAAATATCTTTTCCATTTCAAATATTCCTTCAGCATGATGACGGAACATTCTATGAATTGAGTGACAAATCCACCCCTTTGTCTCATCAAGCCAATTATGCATGGGCAAATAATCTTCAACTTTTCCACCCCAAATTTTAACTGAGGATTCTGCATGTTCAACTGGATGAGCCATTTTCTATTTGTTTTATTGATGATGTTATTTGTAATTCTTTACCTAACGCAAATAATCTAAAAGAATCCATTACAAGTTGCTCAAGAGCAAAAGGAAATAAATCAAGATGCTTATCAACATCTTCAACATAAAGTGTAACGGAACAAGAGAAGAATTTCCCGTTTGTTGAATATGTAAAATCTTCAACAATAACTTTTGACTCTTTCCCAAATAACTCATTTAGTTCTCTTTTATGGACTTTATTTATAGTTGTTTGAATATGTTTTTTCAAGTTTCAAATCCATTTTAAATAAATTAATTCTTTTATTAACTACAATTTTTATATAGTGTTTAATGTCTTTTTTAATTTTGTCAAAATTTATTTCGGTATTCTCTTTGAATATTGGAGCCTGTAAAAAGGTTTGAGGTATTCTATAATCCAAAACAAAAAGTTCCCGCAATGTTTCAGTTAATTTAAATTTTGTATTAAATTCTTGTGAATCTACAATGATTAATGTATCAACATCTATACGGTCCTCAATATATTTTAATGATGTGACATCAATCCTATCTACTAGATTATATTGAGATGCCACATATTTATTTAAATAATACTCAAGTAATATTCTTCTATCCATCTTTGTAATGAAATATAGTGCAGAAAAAGAACAATTTCAAAAAGTTTTTGGAGGTATCCTAAAAAGAAAATATAAGTGTATCAAATCGGTAAATGTTGATGATGAAGAATTTGAAGAGTCTTTTGGTTCAGAAGGGTGGGCTCCATCATTTGATGTTTATGTAGAATGGAATGTTAGGGAGGCTTTAGAATATGATGAAAGTTTTGATAATTTATCATTACTTGGCTCTGAAATACTTTATAATATGTTTAAAAAAAGAGCCGTCCCTTGGATTAAACTTAAATCAGAATTAAATTAATTATGAAAATTAATATTAAGAATAATAGTACAGAAAATGATACTAAGACAACTTGGATATCTGAGTTTTTAAAGTTCTGCCAATTAAATTATCCATTAAAAAATCAAATTAATTTTGTTTTGGTGGATAATTCAAATACCGATTTCTTCGCAGATAAACACATTATACAATTAAAAAATAAAAATTTAAACGATTTATTTGTTGAAATATCTAACAGATGGATTGATTTATTCTCTGAAGAAAAAAAAATAAAATGTGTTAACGGGGAAAGAGAGTTATGTGTTAAATTTTTTGTTAAAAAGTTTCCCCAAGTCCAAAATAATTTATATATTTAGTCATATGAATGACCATTATATTAAGATAAACAAGTGTATTGAATCTTCAAAAACAAAATCTCATTTTGATTCTTGTGAAAAACTAATTTCTAATTTTGAAAATTTATTTTGTTCTAAGAAATCTAAAAATAAAAAATACACTAAAGGTCTTATAAAAAATTTAATTCACCATTTGTCTTTGGTTAAAAATAAATTTTATTAAGGTTTAAATAACAAATTTTTAGCACTTATTTTTGGAGCCTGTTTATTTAAAATAATTGCCATTTCGGTAACTACAACTACAGCGGCAACTGGAATCCACGCTCCTGTTACAACTCCTGTGATAGCACCGACGATTAATATTCCCTCACCGATTGCAATTCTTTTCCAAACCACTCTTTTATTTTTTTCTTGTTCGGCTTTTCCAACTGCTAATTTCTTTTCAAATTTTGCTTGAGCCAAAGTATCTTCTAGAATATGAGCCTCATCTTCCAATTTATTATAATTGTCGTATAGACCAAAGAATGCCTCACGAGACAATAAAAGTGCCTCGGTGCAGTTATCTGCGAACTTGAACATTGAATCAAGGTTTGTCTTGTAATACTCCTTGTACGCCAAGTTCTTTAATACTTCTGCCTCCTGTCTTTTTGTTAAGAATATCCCAGTATCCCCTTGGTATACTATCCTCTTGGGCATAAGGTGTTGTTGCCCATAGGCTGTCACGCTGCTTATCACTATGGCGAGGTATATTAACAATTTTTGTAATAATTTTTTCATTTTCTGTTGTTATGTTTTGAATTAATAATGTTTGTTGCTCGTCGTACTTTGATTGGACTTTTATATTTTTATCCACCAAAAGATTAACTGAGTCTCTCAGGTCCTTAATTACTTGAGACCTTTCAACCTCAATGGTTTCAATTAGTCGGTAACGATTCTTGAAATTATACCAAAGTAAAAATACAAGAAGTAGAATTACCAAAATGTACCAGTGTTTTTTTAATATCTGTATCATTTTCATAAATTATTCAGTTGGAGGTATGTCATCTTCATTTTTATTTTTTCTTTTACTAAATATGTTTTCCATAGCTGTTAGACCCATACCACCTCCCGAGATAAGGGCTAATCCATCAAACATAAACTCAGGTATAGTTTTGCCTAAGAATGTAGCAATATAACAAAAAATTATGATATTGACAATAGCAATTACCGCAACTACTCGTTTTGAGGATACACCACTACTACTAGAAAACATTTTAGAAAAGAACCCTTTAATAGAATCTTTACTCATAACTTTTGAATTTTATTTTTATCTACCTTGACCTCTATAAGGTTTTTTGTAATTCTTTGATGTTTTATTTGATGTAAATTTTTTAGAAGAGTGACCTGCCTTTTTACTACCAAAAGTAACTTTTCCTGCCCCACTTGTTTTTGATGTTTTTGTTGACATAATATTGTTGTTTATCTTATAAATATTCAAGTATTTATTATTGATAATTGGCTTTAAATTAATTAAGCATAAACGTTAAATTTAACTCAATGAATAATGATAACTTGGAGAAAGACGCTACGCAAGAATCTGGCGACGATGTTCCTCATAGTGGCAACATTTTTCAACCCACTTGGATTCGATGTATTATTCAAAATGGTAATGGACTTAACAGGTTCCTATTGGACTACTACTTTCATTTTTTATTGCGTCTCAGCATTCTTCTTTGGGTTATATTTTTTATTCAAAAAAGCATCTAAATGAATATTAATTTATTAGTAAAACAAATTTTACAAGAGGCAGCAAAAGTAAGAGAATCTATGGTTATAACTGAAAATGTTGATGTAACCGATAATTTAAAATACCATATTGAAAATCAAATTCCACTTTCTGAAAATGTATTCAGAAGTCATTCTGATTCATTCTTTAATTTAATTAATGAAGTTAGATACCTTTATGAAAATGGTATGATTGAATTAAGTGAAAAAGATGTTGAGATAGTTGAAAGTGATTTGGGTAAAAAGGCAAAATTGTCTAATGGTCAAGAAGTTTATTTGGATATTCCTGTTATTGAAGAAGATTTAAATGAGGCCGAATATAAAGGTAGAAAAGTTCAGGTTGGAAGACCGATGAGAAATACTGGTGGTGGAAAAAAATATGTTGTCTATGTTAAAAATCCATCTACAGGAAAAATAAAAAAGATTTCATTTGGTGATGTAAGTGGAGGATTAACTGCAAAAGTATCAAATGCGAAGGCGAGAAAGTCATTTGCCTCACGTCACCAATGTGAGAAAAAGAAAGACAGAATGACTGCTGGTTATTGGGCTTGCAGAATTAACAGATACGGTCACCTATGGGGTGGTAAAACATATCCAGGTTTTTGGTAATATGAATCTTCCATTTCGGCAAAATGATTTAACAGAAAATGTAAAAATTAGGACATTTAGTTCTGATACAGATTCTGGTGAATATACTTGGCATAGAGACAGAGAAGACAGAGTTGTTGAACTTATTGAAGGTGATAACTGGTACATCCAACTTGACAATGAATTACCAAAAAAATTAGTTAAAGAAAATAAAGTATTTATTCCAAAAGGTGTTTATCATAGAGTAATAAAAGGGGAAGGAGACCTTAAAGTAAAAATAGAATTTGTAAATGTATAACGAATCACAACTAAAAGTTGCTAACCTTATTTTAAAAAACAAAGTCTTTAAATATGAAAAGACTAAAGGAACCTTTGAAGGATTTACATTTTATTTTACTGCGAAAGTTACAGGACAAAGAATTATGTATTCTATGGGAGAGCCGTTCCCAACCATTCAAGTTGATGTTAAAATAGTTAAAATTGAGGGATTAGGGGCTAATGTATTTAAAGCCGCCAACCACCTTAGAAAAACATTTAATAGAGTAGAAATGTTAGGTACATACAGTTTTAACAATGGTATGGACTATATTATGGGGTATATTGGAAGTGAACTAAGTCAAACATTTAAAGTGTTTGATAATAATGTTTCGGTTCAAGTTGAAAATATGACAATACCTGACGATGTTGAGATTCTTGATGGTTTTGATTTATATAAGAAAAAAATTACAGAATCAAGAATTCCAAGAACTATGGTTAGAGGAATAGTTCAGAAAATTGTTAATATTCTTAAAAAGAAAGAACAAGGAGAATACAACATACCTTTTATGGTTGGTGGAGAAGAATACAATGTAATTGTTGATGTTAGGTTTAATAATCAAATTGAATCCGCAAGAGACTTTGATTTACAACCATATTATAACCAAGATACTGGTGATGTTGAAATTCTAATACAAATTGACCCTGAAAGACTTGAGAAAAATTTATTTGCAATTATAGGTGAGTTAAATGATGATATGACTCACGAAATGCAACACTCAAGGCAATCTGAAGAAGGTAGATTAAGTGACGATGAATTTGATGGAAGTAATTTTGAATACTTTATGCAACCTGATGAAATCGAAGCTCAATATTTTGGATTAAAACAAAAGTCAAAATCTATGGGATTACCATTTGAAGATGTAATCGATGATTGGTTTATTTTCAGACAAGATAAATTTGGTTTGACTGATAACGATGTTGCAAAAATTAAGAACGCGATTCTTCGCTTTCGCCCGTCCCAACTTTCTTAAAAAACTTTTTTAAAAAGTTTCTTATTGTAGTAGCACTTAAAGCGGTAACACCAGACATAGCAATTCTTTCGGCAATTTCTTGAATATTTTCTGAGTTAATCTCACCACTTGTTGCATAACCATTTAAAATACCTATAATTGGAATTAGGAATGTAAAACTCGCAATTGCAAGTAGATTACCAAACGTTAATCCTACTGACTCCAAAAATCTAACAAGAGCATTTTTTAATTCGCTCCCCTTATCAAGAGCTGATTCAAATACCGGAATTAAACCTTTTTCTTTAATTTTAGAAACTAATTCAGCAATTAAATTTTCATTATTATAAAATAAAGTCGCACATACTCCAACAGCAATTAGATTTATATTATCATCAGTTATTTCAACATTTTGGTCTTGAATATATTGAGTTAGCGGGCCCATAAAACCACCAATTGTCACACTCCAAGTAAGAAGAAATTTCAAATCAAATTTCATCATTCTTTGAGTGTCTTTTAGATTTTCTTTCCCGATTTGAGAAATATTTGACAATGCTTTTGACAAATCACCCATAAGTGATTCAGTTATAAGTTTCCTTTGAATGTCCTCAGAAATTGTAATTTCCATAATATTTATAAATATATGAAAGATAAGATTAATCCAAGATTAGAAGAAGGTGATAGAATAGTCATTATTATGATGCCAGGTGAAACTGACATATCTTATGGTGATAGAGGAACCGTTAGTAAAGTTAACCACGCAAGTTCATTTATACAATATTTTGTAGATTGGGATAAAGGTAGTAGATTAGCACTCATCGAAGATTTAGGTGATGAGTCAATCACTGGTGATAGGTGGATGAAGGAGGATGTTTTTGACATTTTAATGAAATTAAAACAAAGAAAGAACTTGGGAGAATCTGAAGAAGAAAAAATGAAAAAATTTATGTCAAATATTGAAGTTTTTAGAACATTCGATAGGGCCTTTTTATTTTCATTTTTAGGAAAACTAAGAGAATCAGGTATTACAAATATGCTTGGAGCGGCTCCATATCTTTATCTGGGTTCAGATAGAATTGCCAGCGTACACAAGTATGATGAAAATAAGGATGAAGAAGCCTTTGATGAGCTTGTAGAAATGGCAGATGAAGCTAAAGACAAAATGATTCAGGGGGCAGTTAAAGTCCTTGAAAAAGAAGGGAAGGAAATTACCGTTGAAAGTGTTTCTCGGGTAATTAAAAGATATTCATCTAAAGTATTAGATATGTGGATGACCACTTATCACTAAAAATATCGGGTTTAGCTCACCGAAATATCCGCCCAATATATTGTAATCGTAATACTCTAAAGCCTCTTCTTCAGACATTTCCTCAGATAATTTTTTAATTATCATATCTTTAGAATATACGATTTTATTACCTTCTCCAAACTGCTCAGAGATTCCAACAATACAATCATCAAAATTATCAAGGATTATTGCTCCTTCAGCGTATTCATCCAACATACTTCTTTCCATATTCTTCAAGTGTTATACCTTCTTCGTCTTTACTACTTATAACCAATTGTATATCCCAACCTGATAGGTATTTTGTAATTGTTTCTTTAACATCAGGGACTGAATCCCACTTAATACAAACTTCACTTTCTTTATTGTAGTCATTATCAACAAGATAATTTACAATAGTTCCTGACTTTAATGTTAAAAATCCGTGAGCGCAATGATTGGGAACAAAAACAGCCTGACCTGGTTCTAACATAAACTGATAAACGTCTCCAAATGTTTCAGGTCTTAAATCGACCACAAAATCGATAATCGCTCCTCTAATTACTGAGAGTTTTTTAGTTTGTTTGTGTCTACCACTTTGTAGGTGTAATCCTCTAAAAGTGAATATATTATCATTAATACTAATGTTAGACTGCATCCAATCGCCAAAAAGTTTAACTGGTGCAAAACACCCCCGATGGTCCTCAAATACGGGAGCGTCAATTTGAAAAGGTTCTAAACTCATAAACAATTATAAATCAATTTTTGTAAAATGAAAATACCAACATATTTATTGCAAAACATTTTATAATGAGAGCATACTTTTTAAACATATCTGAAGAAGAAAGAAAATCAATCCAAGAAAAGCAAAGAAGCGCTTATGATGGATATAAAACATTACAACCTGAAGGTAATATGACACCTCTTAACGTGGAAAATTTGGCTATGGACGAGGCGGGTGTTACTGTTAACAATAAAAACGAAGTAACTGAATACAAGAATACAGGTATTAACAATCCGATAAAAAAAGTTTGTAAAAATTGTGGAACTGAAATGAAAGAAGGTGAAATGTGTGAGATTTGTGAGATGAAGAGTGTAATGAATGAAGGTAAAACTTGTGAAAAATGTGGAAAAGAACTTGCTGAAGGAAAGATGTGTGAATGCGCTGAAGGTATGAAATATTCTATGGAAGAAATAGAAGAAAGTATAAAAATAAAATCTAAAAAAGGTCAAGTATATAACCAAATCAACGAATCGCTCGATTGGTTTAGAAAGTTCAACAAATATTTATGAAAGTGAAAGAGATTATAGATTACTACTATTGTCCCGTGGCAGAGACCATAGAAGTAAGCTTTAGGATGAAGGGAGACCCCGAGACTCAAATGAGAGAAGCTGAGTTTGATTTATCAACAACAAAAGATTACGGTTATTTTATTTTAGACTCAGATTATCCTGAGTCAAAAGAATTTCTTTATGAATATGAAGAAGATACAGATGAATTAGTTTTAGGTGATGAACCTAATTTTAATGAAATAAGAGTTGATACGGTAGAACTCCGAAATTTTCTTAATGAGTTCTATGGTGAAGACGAAACAAATCTTCCTGATTTGGTACCTTTTTAATTTTTTACAATTATTTAAATTTTGATTTTTTTGAGTATTTATTGGATAATCCCATGCTCAAAAATGAAATTTGACATCGACTTATATATTGATATCTTAAACTCTTTTTCTAGCAATGAAAATAAGATGGAGCTTGGTGAAGATGAGCCAGCTGCTGGCGGAGGTGGTGGTACATCTAATACAAATAAACGAGGCTCTAATTGGAATGAACTTTACACTTTAAAAAGAGGAAAGGCAAATATGCTTGGACTTAAAGGTGAGAAATGGTCAAGTGCTCTTACAAGAGGAATTGCAAATCAAATTTGGTAAATGACAAGAGAGCAAGAAAAAATATTACTTAGAAGTCTTTTATTAATGAAATATAGTAATAAAAAGACATTTAGTGAAAATTTCCAAGAAGTTGCAGGTGACTTATTATTAGAGTTGAATAAACCACAAAACAACTCAATTAAACAAAATGCTTGGGATTTTATACAATCTGAGATAAAATACCCTGCTGCTGATTTAGGAGTAACCTCACAAGTTGCTAGTGAGTTACTGCGAGTTGGGTGGACTGATGCTCAAGAAGATGAGATAAAAAAAGATAAAGACACATTAGTTGATATTCTTGATGCTAAAGTAACTGTAACAACTCAGGAATCAAAGATAGTTGAGGATATTTTAAAAAAATACTCCAAAAAATATATAATGTTTGACACTAAAGAAACTGATAGACAAAATCGTGAAATTTATGTGGCATACCCTGCGATGGAATACCTAAGAGCAATTTATGCTGAAGATGAATATGGTGATAATTTAAGAGCCGACTTATGGGCAGCACCCGGATTTATTAACGACATATGGAAAAAAAGAGTTACTGAAATATTTCAAAATTCTTTTATTGATTGGATTGAAGAAACAAATCGTATAAAAAATAGTATCATTTATAGTAAGGGTATAACTGTAACTGCATGTAAAGATAAAAACAAACAATATTATGAAGATGGTGAGGGTAGAGGAAGGTGTGTTGTTAGTGAAAAAAGATACTACGAAATAACCCCTGGGTCAAAATTTGGAAATTCTGAATATGATTTTCCTTGGGTTCCTGTTAATAATGAATCAGATGTTTACTCATTATACGCCCTTTGGTTTTTTTGGTCGGTAAATGATTTTACTTGGAAAGGATGGCAATATAGTCCTAAAGGTAAATGTTTTAAAGCGACTAAAAATATAGGTACACCTTATAGTGAAGAAAGTGTAAATGAACCGACCGCATTCACTTGTAATGCGTTTAAAAATGACGGTAAATTATTCCTACAAAATTTAATGACATCCGAAAACCCATGTGTTTGTTATAACGACACTATGGCATCACAAACTCCTTGGCAAAATCTAAATTTAAAAGATATAAATTCAACCGCAGGAAGGTTAGATAAATCATCCTTATATAGATATAATGGTTTTATTCCATCATATGCTGAGATTTTAAAAACTTTTGGCACGACAGACCTGTCATATATTATAAAATATTTGGATGAAACAAAACGTCTTTGGGTTAATAAAACTGGTAGTAAAGAACAATATAAGGAAAACACACCAAATACCGGTGATTTAAATTTTGATGTACATGATTGGTTAATGCTTGCTCAGATTGCGACTTTTTTTATACCTGTTGCAGGTCCTTGGATTTCTTTAGGTTTAAATGTATTAGATGCTGGAATATACGCTAATGAGGGTGACTATCAAACTGCGGCTTTAGTATTCGGTTTGGGATTAGCGTTTGATATTCCAGGTATTGGGGATACTCTGAAACAGTTTGGTAAGGGAGGAATAAAGGCACTAACTGTTGACGAGTTAGAAAATGTTGCAAAATCTGTAATTAATGGTGACATTGATAATCTTTCCCCAAAACAACTTGAGTTTATTAGAGAATACATGAAATTAGATAGGGCTGGTAAACTTAAACCAGGTCTTGAGGATTTAGCCGCAAAATATTCGGACGATGCGTTAGAGTCTAATACAAAAAACCCTACACTCAAAACTAATGAAAAAGAGGCTTTAGAACAATATAGTAAAAAACAATCAAAGATTGGTGTTGCGACTAACCCTGTAACTAAAGGAGGGCCTATTACTTCTGTTGGGACGGCTATAAGTGTTATTGGAGCGGTCGGAATGGGATATGATATATACAAACAAGCTTCAGACCCTTTTAGATATAATATTGAAAATTTACCTCAAGTAATTAACAAATGGTTTAAAGGTGAATATAAAAAGTCAACTTGCGGTGAAAACTGCTATAAACCAATATTTGATTATTTTGGAGTTACTGAACCATATAAAACAGAAATAAAACAAGATGTTAATTACGGATTAGACTTTAAAGGATTCGAATATACTTTACCATATGTCAATTTATCAAAACTTTGGACCGAGGGATGGAGACCTATTAATAAAAGAACTGGTAAACCCAACTCAGTTCCTGAGGAATATCAAACAGAAGTTTACAAAAAAAGAGTGGAGGAGGAAACTATAAAAATTTTGGAGGACCTTGAAAAACAAACAGGAGAAGCTGTTGAGCAGGAACTACAAAAAAGTGAAGGTTATAAAAAGGCGAGAGAAAAATCAAAAAAAGAATCAGAAAAATTAAATAAACAAACGATAGAAAGAACTGATTACGGATTTAAATTTGACCCAAATGAAGACTAATTAGTGTTTTTAATGATATTTATAAAAAAAATAAAAAAATGAAAAAAATTATTTTAGAAGAAATTAACAGAGCTAGAGAAATAATGGGATTAAACCCCAAAGTAATAACCGAAGGTACTGTCACGGATGATTTATTTAGAGCAATAGTAAATAAAGCATATAGAGAAGGTGCCGCGTCGCAGATTGATTTTTATATTAATTCCCAAGCAAAAAAATTACTCCCAACAGAACCTGGGTATAATATTGATGGACTTGTAGATTTATTAGACGATGTATCCGCAACAGGAAAAAAAGTAAATGAATTAATACCAGGAATAACAGATGACCTTTTCGAGTATCTGTTGACTAATCCAAATACAGGAATTCAAGGAGTCTTCAAGAAAGTTGTAAAAGAACATGTTTTTCCTGAAGAAATAATTGGGACTGTAGACCTTGCCACCAATAAAAAAATTCCAGGTTTATATGATAAATGGAACAAGGGCCAATTAACTGATGATGAGGCGGAAATGTTAAAATCTAATATACTTAATTTATATAAAAATGTAAATAATGATGCAATGAAAATTGCATTAGATGATATGAATATAGTCAAAAGGGCTAAAGGAGAAATGAAACCTGCCTTTGCCGATGCAAAACCTTCGGATTTTGATGACCCTCAACTTTTGAAATTTCACTCAGAGATTAAAGATAAAGTTTTAAGAGATAAAGAATATTTGTTAACTCAAGGTGATTCAAAAATGTTAGATTTAGCGCTTACCAAATCACTAATTAAACAATCAGATATTCAAAAATTAATTGACGCTAAGTATCCAGGGTTTAATAAAATGTTTGATTTATTGGATGAATATAATAGGTTATATAAACTTCCGGTCGATAAAGGGGGTATAGGAAAAATTTCTTTTGAGGATTGGCTGGAACAAACTTTGAAAGCCAGAATCCCAAATAAGGCTAGTGAACTTGCAATAAGAACTTTAAGATATTTTGCAAATCCAGTTAGAGCTTTAGCCGGAAAGGGCAATATGAATATATGGCGTGCAATATTATCAATTTTAGGAGTTACATCTGGATTTTATATTGGAGCAAATGCTTTGGCTCAAATTATAAGTGGTATGGTTAATAAAGGGTCTAATGTACTTGAGAAAGTAGATTATAAAGTTAACGTTGAAGAAAGGTGGAAAGATTATTGGAGCCCTGATAATTCTCCGAAAGTACAAATAGGTGACTCCACACGTTCAATATACCTGGCTCCTGACGATAGTAATGAAACATACAAAGGAGATGCTCCAGCAATCGAAGTTATGGATGCTGATAATCAAGTAATTAGGATTATGTCACCAAATACAATATCAATAAATGGTAAAAAATATGACCAAATTTATTTTGAACTAGCAGATACTGCTTTGGGTATTGGTGAAAGTACTGTTAACCCTGATTTAATAAAACCATACGAAGGTGGGGATAGTGAAAATGATGCTAATAAAACTAATGAAACTCCTAAAGAGGCTGTTGTTTTAGTATCCGGAGAATATAATACCGTAGACGCCACTGAGGATGAGAAGACTGCCGTTATTAATAAAATTGAATCTACTAAATCTGACTGGGAAATGGTTGATGAAGACAGGAACTACATAAAAAAAGTTGACGACGGTACAAATAAAAAATTTGAGTATGAAGGTCTTAAGAACAAATATTTCGTAACAATAGATTAAAAAATATGAAAGCCATAAACAAAAACACATTTGAGGACGAAAGATTCATTAACTCATTAAGTGAGCTTATATCCGAGGGGCCCCCTGAAGGTAGAGGAGGTGAGGGTGGAGAAGGAAGAGGAAGTCAAGGTGGTGAAGGAAGAGGAAGTCAAGGTGGTGAAGGAAGAGGAAGTCAAGGTGGAGAAGGAAGAGGAAATAAAAAGAAAGCCGACGACCCAAAAGACAGACAAAAAAAGAAACAAGATGAGGATAAACCAGACAAACCTGAAGACAAACCTGAAGACAAACCTGAAGACAAACCTGAAGACAAACCCAAAGATAACCGCGAAGACCAAAAACAAGAAACTCCAACAAAGGCAAATCCTTGTATTCCTTGGATAGCTGCGAATGTTTTTGATAGTGATGGCCAATCTCCAGAAGAAGCTGAAGAAAACGCCAAAAACTTCGCAAAATTTGTTTCAGAGAAGTTTAAGGATGAATATTTAAGAATTGTTAGAAACTTTGAAAGTAAGTGTAGTGGTCAAAATGTTGTTTTTTTAAATAATGACACCGAAGAAACATTATTTTACCAAAGTCCTTTAGTTTGGAGATTGGTGACTTCAAGTCATTATAAACCAATTAGTGATAAATATTATACTTTTTATGAGTTATGGAAAAATCCTAATTTAGTACCTGCAACTCAAACTCAAGGACAAACACAAACTCAAGGTCAGACACAAACACAAACTCAAGGTCAGACACAAACACAAACTCAAGGAAAAATTTATAAAAATATAAGTTCCACACAATTTTTCTCAGAATTAAAAAGTAGTGGAGGATTGATTAGAAAAGGGTATGTAAATGGTACTGATTTTGCAACATTTGAAAGTTTATTTTATACATCAAGGGGAGTAATAGACAAAAGAAATGTTGCTGAAGATTTTTTAAAAAATTATATTGATTTAAAAAACAAACAATTTGATAAAAGTTTTGGAAATCCTGAGGATACTTCCGATGAGTACTATAAAGATAAAAAACAATATTGGTATTCATTTTTAATAACTCTAAAACAAATTAAAATTGGTGTAAAAAATGCTTACAATTTTCTTGTAACTGAGAAAAGAGTAGACATGAAAAATTATTTGAATGACATACAAAAACAAACAAATGGTAACGATTTGTGGGTTGTGCAACCGACCTTAGGACAAAACAATAAAGCAAATTCCTTAAGTGACTTTATTTCAAAAGCTCAAGGTCAATTAATTGAATCACTAATTAGAAAAAAATTAATAGAATACAAACAAATGAAAACTTTAAGTGAGTCAGTTAGAAAAAAAATACTTCTAACAAAAGAAAATAAAGATAAAAAAATTAACAAAATCTCAGAAAATCTATATAAGATTGCCGGTGATTTCTATAATGAAAGATATGATGTATTCTTTAAAAAATATGTAAGACTTTCAGAAGCTTACAAGAAATCAACATTATTCTTGATGGAAGATTCATCAGACAATTTTTCAAACGCAATCAAAAGAGTATTTGGTGGTGATGAAGAAATACTTGTAAAAGAGGCTATTCCTTGGTTCCTATCAAAATTGGGTCTTGAAGGCGCAGTTAAAGACCAAGTTGAGAGTAGATTGAGAAGCAAATACACTGCGTCGAATGTAACAGATTTATTTAATGATGATTGGGCAAATGAAGTTGTTGATGCGGTCATCGATAATGCTCAATCAAATGTTGTGGAACCATCAAATGTTATGCAAGCAGTTGAGAAATCCTTAATGTCTAACATGGGGGCAGATTTTGAAAGGACCTTACGTAACTCAATTAAAAAACTTATAAATCCAGCCCAAGAAGAAAAGAAAACTAAAATCTTGGATTTGGACGCGAAAATAAAAGACGCCATTATCGCATCAAATAGTGAAGGTGGTAAAGGTAAAGATGAAGAAGATATTATAGACGATATTCTTTCTTCAGAAACCTGATTTAAAATTTTCCCAAGACTGAAGGAGCTCACTACTAATTACATCTTGAAATAGTGTGGGCTCCTTTGGGTAAACGGACTTTAGTCCGGCTTCTTCAGGGGTTCTATCTCCTTTTTTACAATTACATTTTGAACAACACGTTACCATATTGGACCAAGTATTTTGTCCACCTTTTGATTTTGGAATAACGTGGTCAATAGTTAGATGTTTCTGACTTCCACAATAAACACATCTGAACTTGTCCCTTTTCATAATTCTATTCTTGGAGACACTTATTTTTTTGGGTCTGTAATGAATATAATCAAGTAATCTAATAATGATTGGTCTTAGAAACTCACCAAGATAAGTTGTTATTGGTTCACCTGTTGATTGCACGACTTCAGCCTTACCCTTAAACACAAGGTTAAATCCCCTTTTAAAGCTTGTGACATTAATGGGCGAATAATCTGAATTTAAAACTAAAACTCCTACGTTCATTTATATAAATGTAAAAAAAGTAATTATGAAATTCAAATTTTTTTTTAATGTAACAGAATATTTATAAATAAAAATAATATGAAAAAAATAGTTAGACTAACAGAATCGGATTTATCAAGAATTGTTAAAAGAGCAATTTTGGAAATGGAAGTTGAGAGAGACCCAATTGAAGATGTGAAAAGTGCAATTGAATCATATATGCAATCAATTGCAAACAAAGACCCACAATATCAAAGAGAAAAAATTATGGAACTAATTACTGTTGACCTTAAACCATATCTTGCAAGTTTGGAGGGTATGAGAAAAGTAGGAGGAATGTAATAATTTAAATAAGATATAAATAAACCCCATTTTCAAAAGAGATGGGGTTTTTTATTTGATATATGGTTTTTTTGTCCTATATTTGTACTTGTGATGGAGGAAATTAAAGATAAAATAAAGAAAGCAAACTACCACAAACTTACAGGTAGTATACCTGAAGGATTTGTTATGGTTCACGAAAAAGTCATCGAGGACCTCAAAGATTTTGACAATTGGAAAGAATTCAAGTATGATTCAAATTACATCGAAGAAAAAAACATTGAAAAAGTTTTGTCAAAAGATTTTGAAGATGGAAAAATCTGAAGTATATTTGTAAAAGAATTAAATATGCACTCTTATCTGCTCTCGCTCATAACGAGTTGAAACAGTAATAGGTTACATACAGGTTCGATTCCTGTAGGGTGCACTAGAACAGGCGTTCTTTGACATAAATAAAGGAGATAATAAAATGGAAACTATGTATTTCGTTTTAGGGATGCTCTCGATAGTTGCGGCGGCTTTTGTTGCCATAGTTATTTGGGGTTTGCTTAAGATTAAAAACCAACAAAGAAGTATTGAGATACTTCAACAAAAATTAGATGAAATGCCACGAGAATTTTATTCAAGTTCAAGAGATATGACACAACATATTGATAAACGATTTGATGATGTTTGGGGTAATTTCAGTAATGTGGAAAGAGCTTTTCACGAATGCGATAAAAGTATTTTGGAAATTTCAAAATCTTACACCGACTCAAGAATAGATAAATTAATAGACACTTACTTTGATATGGTAGGCGCTAAAAAACAAATCATAAAATAAATATATAAACATAGAACGCCTGTTCTAAAATATGCTCCCATAGCTCAACTGGATAGTAGCAACGTTTTTCTAAAGCGTAGGTTGAAGGTTCGAATCCTTCTGGGAGTACTTTTTAAATTAAAATGAAAAAAACAATCCTCACGCTAATTCTAGCGTTACTAACAACAATTTCTTTCTCACAAGTTTGGTCAGACGCCACAAGTCTTGCTATAGGGTATAGAGACAACGCTGGTGAAAAATTTACTTGGGGTGAAACAAAACGATTAGATGCGGATATTCCAGTTAAAATTGATAATAATGAAATTACCATCTTCACCGAAAATATTCAGTATTACCAAACTTTAAAACCTGAGTATACAACTGAGGATGGAAATGGGTTTTATTGGTATGCCGTTGACGGTAATAGAAAACGATGTAAATTTTATATGTATGGTGGAGAAGATTCAAATGTCATTATGATTGAGTATGATGATGTATGTATAATTTACGGAGTAATTTACAGATAGTTGGCACGTAGATATTAAATTAAAGTAAAGGGGCAATTGCCCTTTTTTTTATGATTTTTATAATATTTATTACAGTAATAACTTAAACTTTAAAGGCTGAATAAATATGGTGTTAGGAGATATTTTGGAAACGATAATTACGTCTGTTACGTCTATTACAGTTGCATTAATCGCAGCAGGTTTTTTTAAAAAGTTTTCTGACAGAAATAAAGAAAATAGTTCTAAGAAGAAACTAGTTAAACAGATTGAGAAAGATGAACTTGTTCATTTCACATTAAAAGAAATTAGAAGAAAATATCACGCAGATAGAATCTATATAATTCAGTTCCATAACGGAGGAATATTCTATACAAATTCTCCAATGCAAAAAGCGTCCGTTACATTTGAAAGATGTTCAGATGGACTTGAAAGAGTATCAGACCACTTAAACAATATTTTTGTTAGTCACTATACTTGGCTTATAAAACACTCTTTAAGTAATACAATGTATTATACTGATTGTGAAAATATTGAGGATGTTGCAACAAAGGCTCTACTTAGAAAGTTTGGAACACAAGGGACGGCAGCTGTTCCGATTTTTGATATACAAGAACAACTTGTATCAATTATGGTTTTGGACTGGGTGTTTAGTGAAATACCTTCAGACTTTATTAAAGATGAGGAATTTACAGGAGAATTTAAAGACGAGTTAGTAACAGACGGCGAATCAGTTGGAAATTTGATTATTTAAACCCAGTGTTTTAATTCAGGGTCATTTATATTTCCGGCAAAATATCCTTTTTCTAACTCAATACTTGTATTGACCTCAGCAAATACAGTTTCACCCATAATATCTGAAAAATCATCATCACTTATATTACCACTAGTAGAATATATCATAATAACATATGAACCATATTTTGACTCATCAATCGGTTCAAGTTCACCTAACACTTCAAGGTAGTTTAAAAGTGATTTATTAATTGATACGTAATTTTTTTGCTCAATGGAATATTCACTCCAACTTTCTTGAGTTCCTTCTCCACTGCAATCATCACAAGTTTCATATCCATCTCCGTCACATATCGGACAGTCTACATATCCATCTCCGTCACATCTATCACACGTATCACCTTCACCATCTTCACCACTACCATCACATTCATCACATTCAACTCTTTTCTCACCATCACATTCGTGACAAGCTATTGTACCATCACCAGAGCAGTTATCACAACTTTCGTCAGGATGAGATGAATCAACGTCAATTGTTGAAAAACTAAAAAGGTCTTTCTCACATCTTTCAACGACATCCTGTAAATCTCTTCCTTCTTTATATCCTTGAATTAAAAAACTTAAATATACTATTTCTTTGGCATTCAAAGCCTTTTCAATAGGTTTTAAAAATTTATCATTTTTAATATAATAATATACTCCAGTTGCAGACGTTGATGTCTTTATGGTCGGGGCAATTCTTCTTGCTAAATTTAAAAGTTTTTGCATATATTTATAAATATATATTTTTTCAAATGAAAAGTAAAAAATTATTAAATGAAATTACCTATACAAAGTCATTGATGGGTATAGAAGAAAATTTAATAAAGGAATCATTTGACTCTGAAGATATTTCTTCTTTGTCAAAACTAAAATCAGGCCCAATGAAATCTGATAAAAACTTTGTTATTCACCATACCGCTGGTAGAGGAAGTGCCGAACATGTTGTTGGTGTTTTAAATAACAGAACAATTGACGGTAAAAAAGTTGTTTTAGGGGTACAATGGGTAATAGATAGAGATGGAAAAATATTCCAAACTTTACCAAAAGGACATATTGGTGCTCACATATTAAATTCAGATAATTTTTCTAGCGCTCCGAGAGGTATTAATAATACAAATAGTCAAGGAGTTGAGATTGTTGCCAAAAATGATGAAGATATTTTACCAATTCAGTGTTTGGCAACCCTTAAATTAATTAAAGGTTTGGGTTATTCTAAGGGAAACATTTATGGACATGGAGAATTAAATCCTGGTCATAGACCCAAATCTGAAGGACAAACTTGTAAATCATTTGTTTTAAAACATTGGAATGATGATGTAGATGAACTTGAAGAAAAAATGAAAGAATCAGATTTTATGAAAGATGTTGATTCTAGTTCTGCTAAAGAGGACAAAGTTGAAAAATTATTAAACAAAATTGGACTTAAAAAACTTGCAGATATGGACTTAGATAAAGACGGTAAAAAATTCTCAAAGGAAGTATCGGATTTATTTGGTGGAAAAAAGGACAAAGATGATGAAAAAGAAGAAGATGATGATGATGATGAAGGAATTTTTAAAGATGTGTTTGGAATTTCTCTTGGTGACTTGGTAAAAAAAGCAAAAAAACTTTTTGAGCAACAATTAAAAGAAGATATACAAAGAATGAAAAAACCCCTTAAATAAGGGGTTTTTTTAATTGGTGGAGGTGCGGGGAGTCGAACCCCGGTCTTGCTCATACGGATTAATAAGGACTACACGCTTAGGTTAATGATGGTTCTCACCATTCCAAAATATTCCGTTTAGATTACCCTTCCATAACGGACAAACAAGGGTTTGTTTCTTTTTGGGTAGAAACCACACCACTACTACGACTTCTGTTCCAAGGTTAGTGTCTGCCGACCCGTTTTGTAGGCTAATCCTAGATTAGGCTACTGATACTTCTTCAGTGCGGATGAAACCGAGTGTCTGAAGTTTTGCAATTGTATTGCCATTTAACTTTTGTGACCATAGATTAAAGTGATAGGAAACATTTCACTGCGTGCCCCGATTAACAAGTTATGCCAATCAATTCCAAAGAACACCCCCATATTTCAAATAACGTGATACAAAGATATAAATAGTTTATTGCTATTCCAAGTATTTATTTAAAAAAGTTTTTAATGTCTTTATACAAAGCACTCATAGATTTTAGGGATAATGATAATGACCCAATGTGGATTAAACAAGAAGACACAGATGACATTGTCAGAGTTAGAAGTATAAATAAAACTAAAAGAGGTAAGTCATTACTTTATTTGGATTTTGATAATGAGACCTATGTCAAAATGTTTACCGATGCAGATGGTAGAGAAAATAACAATTCTTTCTTAATTAATGTTGCACTTGGAAGAGGTTATTATGGTGATTCCGTTTTTATTGACACTTATTATTTTGGTGATGAAGAAATGAAAGAGGGAATGATTTTTAGATATTTTTCAAATGAGAATATCCAACTTTTAAAGAAGATTTTAAGAATTGCCGCTCCAAGTCTATTAACCAAAATGGAAGATAAGTATGATGAGATTGGAAGATGGTTAATGTCAAATTTTGAAAGTAATGCAAACGAAATTGCTTCAGTTTATGGGTATGAATATGACTTGGCACTTATTCAAGGATTAAGACAATACATAAATCAAAAATTTTGTAATGTATTTACACCATACGGTATAATTGAAAAAACTTGTGCTTCAGAATATTATACAACAGTTGATAATTTGATTAGATTTTGGGATGATTCAGGTGCTGATAAAGAATTATCTATTACTGAAATGTTTAAATTTTTTATATTAAAAGAAGGACTTGAGTTAGATGAAGATTTATATGATGACTATTATGCCTATTATGACAATGCAAACTTTGACCAAATGAATTTTGATAGAACAGTAGATAGAGAATTAGAATCTATACTTGAAAAACTTGAGGAGCAGCAAGAAGAAGGAACACTTGCTCTAAATCTTGAAATATATGAATTTTTGAGTAAACAACAATATCAATTTGATGAGTGGTATCCACAAAAATCTGAAAAAACGTTTGGTAAAGTTGAAAAAAACATGGGTGAAATCAATTACTTTAAATTTAAAGATTTGTCTGACGGAGAAGTTATTGTTTTATTTCAAACACCTTCAGGAGTCAAAAAAAGTAGTATGGATTTGGAAAAATTAAAATTATTTCTTTACCATCCTGAGCTTTTTTAAGAAAGTCTTTGTATATTTGTCAACAATTAAATAACAAATGAAAAATCTTGATTTTTTTAAGAAACTGCTTTCAGTTCCAACCTACACTTACCACGAAGACAAAATGATTGCATTTCTTGAGAGTCATTTGGAGTCCAAGGGATATGAACATTATACCGATGAATACGGAAATGTTTATGTAACCAAAGGTACCCTATCTGAAGGTGAGAATTACCCTTGTGTTGTTGCCCACACTGATACGGTTCACAAACTTGACACAATTAATGTTTTTGAGGAAACCCTTCCGAATTCAAAAGGAGAAGATTCGCTATGTCTTAAAGCATATAATGATTTTGATGAACCAACAGGAATTGGTGGTGATGATAAATGTGGTGTTTTTGCTTGTCTTGAGCTTCTTGATAAGTTTGATGTGATTAAAGCGGCATTCTTTGTATCAGAAGAAATTGGTTGTATTGGTTCAAAAAACGCTGATGACAGATTCTTTGATAATGTTGGATATGTTATTGAGTTTGACGCACCAGGTGACTACATGGTTACCCATTATTGTTTCGGGGTTAAGTTATATGACCAAGATTCAGAGTTTTTTGAAAAAACTAATAAAGTATTAACAGAACATATGCTTGGAACACCTCAATACATGGTTCACCCTTATACCGATGTATACGCTCTGAAAAAGAAGTATGATTTTGCTTGTATCAACTTCTCAATTGGTTATCACAACTATCACACAAAAAATGAATATGTGTGTGTTGAAGAAGTTGAGGCGGGAATCAAATCAGGTGAAGAACTCATTAAGTCTTTGGGTAAGGTCAAGCACCATTTTGACCACCCATCAAAAGTTAATATATAAAAAAAGGGGATTACTCCCCTTTTTTCTTTCTACTCTTAGTTTTTTTCTCTGTTAGTTGTTCTTCACAAATAACATTCTCCTCCTCCATTCTGATTGTGTACGGTTTTTCTTCTTTGATGTTTCCTTTGAGCACTTCATCAGAAATATAGTCTTCTAATTTTTCTTGAATTGCTCTTTTAAGTGGTCTTGCTCCGTATACTTCGTCAAATCCAACTTTGGAAACAAAATCAATTACAGATTGGTCAAATGTAATGTTAAGTTTAATACCGGAAAGTCTATTAGATAATTTGTTAATTTCAACCATAACAATCTTTTTAACATCCTCATTCCCCAATGTGTTAAACACAATAATTTCATCGAGTCGGTTGATAAACTCAGGTGCAAAATAGTTTTTGAGTTCCTTATTTAACATTTGTTTTTTGAGTTCTTGGTCGGCATAAACATTACTTGATTTACCAAAACCAATACCTGCACCAAAATCTTGCATTTTTTTAACCCCAATGTTAGATGTCATAATGATAAGACAATTTTTGAAGTTGATTTTTCTTCCAAAACTATCTGTCATGTAACCTTCATCCAAAAGTTGCAAAAGTGATGAGAAGATGTCTTTGTGAGCCTTTTCAACCTCGTCAAATAACACCACCGAATAAGGTTTTGTCTTAACCTGTTCGGTTAGTTGACCCCCTTCCTCATATCCAATATAACCAGGAGGAGCTCCAATAAGTCTTGAAACTGAGTGTTTCTCTTGAAACTCACTCATATCAACACGAATCAGATTTTCTTCGCTACCAAATATTTGTTTTGCAAGTTCCTTAGCAAGTAATGTCTTACCAACACCTGTTGACCCAAGGAATATAAATGAACCGATTGGTTTGTTTGGGTCTTTGATACCAAGTCTATTCCTACGTATAGATTTTGCAATTGTTTTGATTGCCTCAGGTTGACCAATTACCGACTTCTCTAAACTTTCTTCCAAATTTATCAAATTCTTTGTATCATCCAAAGAAAGTTTGTTTACAGGAATTTTGGTCATAATCGACACTACATCGTAAACTAGTTCGATTGGGATATCCTTTCTTTTTGTTTGGAGGTCTTGCTCAAATTTATTTCTTTCAATATCCAACTGAGACAATACTTTCTTTTCTCTATCTCTAAGTTGAGCCGCCATTTCATAGTTTTGTTTTTTAACAACGAGAAGTTTTTCTTCACGAATTTTTTGAGATTCTTTTTTAAGTTCCTCAATAATCTCAGGATTCTTAACATCCACTTGAGCTCTTGCCCCTACCTCATCCAAAATGTCAAAAGCCTTATCAGGGAATTCTCTGTCTGTAATATAACGGTCGGCAAGTTCAACACAAGTTTGAAGAATTTCATCTGTATAATTTACTTTGTGGTGAGCCTCATACTTATCCTTCACATTGTTCAAGATTTGTAAAGTTTCCTCCTTGGTTGAAGGTGAAACAATTACCTTTTGGAATCTTCTGTCCAATGCCCCGTCCTTTTCAATGTTCTTTTTAAACTCATCCAAAGTGGTTGCTCCGATACATTGAATCTCTCCGCGAGAAAGTGCTGGCTTTAAAATGTTAGATGCGTCAAGTGAACCTGAGGCGTTACCTGCCCCAACGATTGTATGAATCTCATCAATAAAAAGAACCACATTTGGATTATTTTGAATTTCTTCAATAATAACTTTTAATCTCTCTTCAAATTGACCCCTATATTTTGTGCCAGCAACAATTGAATTTAAGTCCAAAGACAAGATTCTTTTTTCTAAAAGGTTTCTTGGGCAATCCCCTTGGAATATCTTCATTGCAAGTCCCTCAACAATTGCGGTTTTACCACAACCTGGTTCACCAATAATAATTGGATTATTTTTCTTTCTACGAGAAAGAATTTGAGCGATACGAATAATTTCTTGTTCTCGACCAACAACAGGGTCAAGTTTATTTTCTTCAGCTAATTTAATTAGGTCTCTTGAAAAGTTATCCAAAACAGGAGTCTGACTATCGGTAGATTGTCTTGGTTTATTTTTCTTTCCGTCATCCATTGAATCTGTCATAATAATAATTTTTTAAAAATTTAATCTAATTATTCCTATTTTTCAATAGATAAATTTATTGACTGAGATAAGTTTTATTTTATATTTATGATATGGGAATTATTAAAGAAGAAATAAAAGGAACAAAAATTATTAACCAAATTGAATCAAGTAATTTGGTTGAAACCGAATACGACACTGCAACTAAAAAACTTGTTGTTGAATTTAAGAATGGGGCAAAGTATGAATATGAAGATGTTCCCCACCAACTATATACAAGTTTCCGTTTATCTGAGTCTCAGGGTAAATTTTTTACTTCAGAAATATCAAAAAAGTTTAAATACAAAAAGTTATAATTTATTAGATATTTATAACTTGTGAAGAACGACGAAATCATTAATAGTTTTGGAACAAGAGATGAGTTAAACCCAAAGATTTGGGATAATAACGATACGCTTAATAAAGAAGTTAGGGAAAAACTTCTTGCAGTTGCGACAGAGTTTATAGATTTTTTAGGTGTCCCGATTTTAGTTGGGGATATTATTTTTACAGGCTCTCTTGCAAATTATAACTGGTCAAAATATTCTGATGTTGACCTACACGTTGTTGCCGACTTCAATCAATTTAGTGATGATTTATTACCACTTTATCAAGAGTTGTTTAAAGTTAAAAAAACATTATTCAATACAGACCATGATATAAAAATATTTGGTTATGATGTTGAGTTGTATGTCCAAGATTCAAACGAAGCTCATTTTAGTAGTGGGGTATATTCAGTTTTAAATGATGAATGGGACAACAAACCAAAAAAAGAAAATGTTAAGATTGACAAAAATCTGATTCGTCAAAAATCAAATCAATGGATGGAAATAATTGACACCGCTTTAGATGCGGCTTCAGATGTTACGGCGGACGATGCAAGGGAAATACTTAAAAAGTGTAAAAATAAGTTAAAAAAATACAGAACTTGCGGTCTTGAAAAAGAAGGGGAATATTCGGACGAAAATTTAGTTTTTAAAGTTTTAAGAAGAAATGGTTATATTGAAAAACTCATGAATTTTGAAAATGATGTTGTAGATAAAGAACTATCTCTATAAGTTTTTTCCCTATATTAAAAAAAACGTAACATTTAATATATTTATAGAGAAAAAACTACGCTATGGCAGTATTATCAGCAGGAACTTATACTTATGTGTTATTTAATTACACAGGTGCAACAAATTGTGCGGCTTGTACGTCCTCAATCCAACCTCACCCATCTTATGGAAGTATGACAAATTCGGCAGATACTATTGTTCAGCTACAAGCAATAACATTAGGTGGTTTTAATGGATTAAACAACTAAAAAATATTCGAAATGAGTAAACTCAAACCAATAGGTAGTGAAAAATTAAAAGGTCAAGAACAAATAAATAGAATTCTTGAAATTGCAAAATACAAAGAGAATTTACCAAATTCAATTAATGAAAGTTCAAGAACTGACTACAGTACAAAGTTAGTAGATGGTAATGTCTATTATATTGTTAAAGAAAAATTGGGTTATATCATTAAAAAAGGGTTGAACGAATCAACTTTGGATTACATGGACCCTATGAAAAATAGAGTATATTATTCTTCATATTCTGATGCTCTTAAAAAACTTAACTTGGTTGCAAAAGAACTTAATAGAGTTCACAATATTAATGAAGGCATTTCTTTATTTACCGAAGATAAAAAATATTTTTTAAAGAACCCAAACCCAGCTCCTCAAGAAGAGGAAACTCCTCCACCTGCACCAATGCCTGAACCATCGGCCGAACCAACCCCAACTCCTCCACCCGCAGAACCTGAAGGTGATATGGGTATGGATTCAGGTGAAGATATGCCTGAGGCACCATCAGATGAAATGCCTGAAGCGGGGCCAGACGATGTAGAGGGTGACGTATCTTTTAAAATGATACAAAAACTTACAGGAAAACTTGCTCAAAAAATAAGAGACCTTCAAGATAAAGATGAAGAAATTACATCAAAAGATGCAAAATATGTTGTTAATTCAATTTTGTCGGCACTTACTGATAATTTAGAAGACGATGATAAAGATGATATTATTGCAAAATTAGAAGGTGAAGAAGACGAAGATATGGGTATGGAGGACGAATCAATGCCTGAGGAAGGTGATGATATGGGTATGGAGGACGAATCAATGCCTGAGGAAGGTGATGGTGAGGAAGAAACTCCTAATAGTGAAGTGACTGAAAACTTACCTCCAGATGGTAGGGGACTTCAAAAATTACCTGAAGGTGAAATGACTGAAAAGTACGTTGAAGCGGCTCTTAAAAACATTTTTAAAGAATCAAAAGTAGATAACGTTTTGTCAAAATATTTTGTTATAAATGAAAATGAAAAAAAGTTTCACCAAACAAAAAAACAAAACAAAAAAATATTAATAGAACAAAAGAAAAAATCAGACAAAAATCAAATTGCAAGACTTTCTGAAACAGTTAAACAAAAAAAAGTTGCAACAGATGTTATTAATAGTTTTCCTGATATGAAATTTGTCGGTAAAACAAATAAAGGAAATTTGGTTTTTGAACATAATAATAAACAACTTAAAGTTTCACCAAAAGGTGAGCTATTATGAGTTATTTAGTTTTTATAAACGGACTTGGACCTAACTATAAAGGAAATAATATTTATGAATTTGTTTTCTCAAATAGTTTAGAAGTGTGGGGAGATGATTGGGACACAGAACCAGCAAACGGAAACCCAACATCACCCGAAGCCGAGTATATTAAAAAGGTAGGAGTTTTGAATAGGGAGGGGATTGACCTCGAACTTATCCAAAACTCCGATTTTTTTTCAATGAAGGACGGAGTTGACAAAGTTGTTGCTCTTGGATGGGAAAGAGATAAAGATATAGATAATAGACTTGTTTTTCACTTCGGGGACACTGAAGAAGTTGTCAAAAACAAATTGTACGAGAAAGACATAATTTTAGAATTTTATAAAGAATTTGAAAATGGACAAAAAGAAAAAAAATCTGCAAGAAATGTATAAGCTTGGTTTTACTAATAAAACCTTATCTTTGCTTAACGAATCTCAAATCGAAATGATTTTGGAAAAGATTAAAAAGAAGGAAACCAAAGAAATTGAACAAAAGACGACAACATCTTTTATTGCCAATAAAAACGAAGTAAACTCAGGAGTTGAAATTCCAGCAGGAACTACTAAATTTAAAATGAATCCAGATGGTTCTGCTGAATTTACTGAAGGTAAAAAGAAAAAAAAGAAATACAATCCTTGGGCTGTTTGTACGGCATCAGTCGGCAGAAAAAACAAAAAGAAATATGAAGATTGTGTGATGGGGGTTAAAAAGAAACTCAAGGAAGGCAGAAGTCCATATGAGTATCTAATAGAATCTAAGATGGAAGAAATTGTTGAAAATAATTTGTCTCCAAAGATGAGTAAAGGTGAATTATTACGTATCATTGCAGAAAAGAAAATGATGATGAAAAAACCTATTGGTAAAATGATATCAATGAAAGGAGAGGCTATGGAAGGAGATACCAAAACAGCCCCTGCCCCAACAAGAACGACTCCAAAAACTGAACCTGGTACAAGACCTTCACACCCTGGTAGAAGAAGTAAGGAACAACCAAACCCAAAACCAAAGGCAAAGAAAAGTCATAGTGATTCTGAAATGGAATCAAAAAAAAGTGAAATAATTACAGCAATTTCTAACTTAATAGACAAAGCATTAAAATGAAAAAATATAAATTATACGAAGCCCCTGTAGATTATGGGGATTATCCCGAGAGAATGGACCCAAATTTGGAAAGAAAACTTGGTAGTCCTGAAAGTTTATATGCAAAAAATCCAGCATTCAGAAAAGGTTCCGGTGATGTCGAAAGACTCGCTGGTACAAGATTTAAGGAAGTTGTAGATAGAGTTAGGGATGCGTTTGACCAACCAAATTTGTCATCAAATCAGGTTAAACAACAAATCATGCAACAGATGATGATGACTACTCAAAGAATCATGTCAATTGAGAGTCAACATAATGAAGAATTGGTTGACTTGGCTCTTGAACTTGCATTAGAAGAAACTGGAACCGATAGAGATTGGTATCAATATGAATTGACTTTAGGAGGAACACCACCAAGTGCTGGTGGATTCCAAATGAAACAAAAAGAAAAACCAAAATTTGAATTACCTAAATCTTTTGATATTGATGTTGAGACTGATGAAGAGCAATTCCAGTCTGAAGTAGATAAAAGAAATATTATCAATTTGATTATTCAGGGTGAGGCTAAGAAAGGTCACTATTCATTTATGAAACCATCTTATATGAATAGAATTGCCGAGATTGACCCACAACTTCCAACTCTTTATAGACAAGTAATGGCGGCAAATGATTTGCTTTATTTTACAATGGAACAAATGATTGAAATGATGAGTCAAACTGGCTCGGGAGTTGCAGGTAAAATGGAATTACAAGATGCCGATGATGAAGATGAGGGCGGAGAAGGACCTGATACAAAAATTGTTGCGGGAGGTTTAATTCTTCCAATTCTTCTTCACGAGATTATTAAAGCTTTAGAAGAGGCACCTGCAAGAGAACAATTTGCAGATATGGACCCAGAAAGGGCTTCAAATATAATGGGACAAACTGATATTTTACCAAATGAACCAATGCAGTTAAGACTTGGTCCAGCTGTTGTTGAGTTAATCAAATATGTTCTACCCGATGAAATGTTTGACCCTGAAAATGCTGGATTAAATCCTTGGTTTAAGAGAGAACTTTATAAAATTGCGGCAAAAGAATTCTTAGACTTAATTGGTGATGCAATTTCTGAAAACAAAACTGAGAAGGACAGAGCAAGAAAAAGATTTACTGAAGTTATGAAAGCAGCTCAAGCCGCCAAGAAAGAATACGATGATTATAATACTGGAAAAGACCAAGAAGATATGGATGATTTTCTAGCGAGTTTATAATGTAAATAGATTAAAATTTAAACCCCCTCTAATAAAAGGGGGTTTTTTTGTATTTATAAAAAAAAGTCAAATGTCTTTAACAAGAGAACAGGTTTTATTGGAATATGGGAAGTGTATGAAGAGTACACCTTATGCATTGAAAACTTATTTACAAACTTACGATAATACCGTATCAAAATATGTTCCTCTTGAATTATTTCCAGACCAACAAACTTTGATTGAGGACTATGAAAATTTTAATGAAAACATTGCTTTAAAATATCGTCAAGCTGGAGTATCAACCGTAACGGCCGCTTGGGCATCGAAAAAACTAGCATTTGCAAAGAAAACAAAACCTGAAAAGATTTTGATTATTGCAAACAAACTTGACACTGCCGTTGAAATGGCGAACAAAGTTAGAGGATTTACTGAACAATGGCCATCTTGGACAGGTATTGGGTTTTCCGCTGAAAAGAATTCACAAAGACACTTTAAATTAAATAATGGATGTGAAGTTAAGGCAGTTGCAACATCAAAGGATGCTCTCAGAGGTTATACTCCAACCATATTAATATTTGACGAAGCCGCATATATCGAAGCTGATTCTGACTTTTGGGCCGCTTGTATGGCATCACTTTCAACAGGAGGTAAGGTAATTGTTATATCTACACCAAACGGATTTGACCCAATATATTATGAAATCTATGACCAAGCTCTTCGTAACATGAATGAGTTTAAGGTTTCGGAGATGGTATGGTTTAAAGACCCAAGATATGCGAAAGATTTATCTCTTATAAAAGTTAATGATGTTATCCACTTTTATTTGAATAGAGATGAATATCCTGATGTGGAATCAATTGATTATTCTACAATACCATTTAAAGAAAGAAATTTTGAGGATGTAAAATCACTCATTAATCAAGGGTATAAACCTACTTCTTCTTGGTATGAGTCGATGGTTAAAAAATTAAAGTACGACAGAAGAAAGGTTAACCAAGAATTGGAGTGTAAATTCCTTGGGTCTGGTGACAATGTATTTGATGCTGAAATGCTCCAGAACTATAGAGAGAATATGATAAAGGAACCAACCAATAAAATGATGGGAGGTTCAATTTGGATTTGGAAGGAGCCAGTTATTGGTCACAAATATATAATGGGAGTTGACGTTAGTCGTGGAGACTCTGAAGACTTTTCATCTATACAGATTATTGATTTTAATGAAAGGGAACAAGTGTTTGAATACGTTGGTAAAATTCCTCCTGATACACTTGCTGAGGTCGGTTATAAGTGGGCAAATATGTATTCAGCTTTTATTGTTATCGATATAACGGGTGGAATGGGAGTTACAACGGCAAGAAAACTACAAGAATTAGGATATAAAGATTTATATGTTGATGGAGTTGACCATTTTAATAAATGGAAATATGACCCAAAAACTGCGGATAAAATACCAGGAATAAATTTCAACAACAAAAGAGTTCAAATTATTGCGTCTTTTGAGGAACATTTGAGACATGGGTTTAAAATTTATTCATCAAGACTTTTAAATGAAATGGGGACCTTTATATATATTAATGGAAGGCCTGACCACCAAAAAGGTCATCACGACGATTTAATTATGTCTTTATCAATGTGTACATATATTGCAGAGTCTTCATTTTCTTCAGTATCAAAGGTAACACAACACGCAAAGGCAATGCTTGAGTCATGGCAAGTTTCATCAAATACTAAAAGACATTCGGATTATTTTAATCCAATTATTACAGATAATAAACAAGTTAATAATCAGCCTACAAAAAATGATTATATGAACTATAATTGGTTGTTTGGAGGGCTAAGATAATGGGTTTAAATAGAAGACCAAAAACAGGTAGAAATTTTGACGGTTCAAAATTGTTAATTAATAACAATGGTATTAAGACCGTGCAACCAAAAATTTATGATACAAATAAATCGGTAAATAATGTACCAGGAATAGTTGCAACACCGCCACCTACTCCAAGCATAACACCAACAAATACTATTACACCATCAATAACACCAAGTAATACTCCTACGCCATCAATAACACCAAGTAATACTCCTACGCCATCAATAACACCAACTAACACTCCAACAACCTCAATAACCCCCTCAATTACACCAACGAATACACCAACCGCTTCTGTAACAAAGACACCTACAAATACACCTACCCAAACTCAAACCCCCACTGTTACTCCAAGTATTACACCAACAAATACTCCAACACCATCTGTAACTAAAACAGCAACACAAACTCCAACTGCCACTCAAACCCCTACCGTAACCCCAAGTATTACGCCAACAAATACTCCGACACCATCTGTAACAAAAACTCAAACTCCGACACCATCTGTAACAAAAACTCAAACTCCGACATTGACTCCCACCCCCTCAGTTACAAAGACAATAACTCCAACAGTTACTCCCACCGTAACAAGAACACAAACACCAACCGTAACAAGAACACAAACACCAACAAATAGCGTAACTCCAACAAGTAGTATAACTCCAACTGTAACTCCAACAACCTCAATAACTCCTACAGTAACTCCAACAACCTCAATAACTCCTACAGTAACTAAAACTAAAACTCCAACTCCCACAGTTACAAAAACTCCTCCACCTTGTGATTGTTACGTGGTTAATAACCCTTCATTTATTGAAAAACCAACAGTTTTCTTTGTAAGATGTAACGGGTCTAACAGTAGTTTTAATGCTGAAAATGGAGACAATTATTTCTGTTCTAGAACCTATCCTGTAGTTGGTGGTCCTGTAACTATAACATATTCTGGAGTCTGCTCGTCATTATGTGCCCCTCCTACACCATCGGCTACTAAAACCCCAACCCCAACTTTGACTCCAACTAAAACTCCAACTAAAACTCCGACCCAAACTCCAACACCTTCAATAACTCCAACAACAACACCGACAACAACACCAACACCTTCGGTAACTGAAACTAAAACTCCGACCCCAACAACAACAAAAACCCCAACAACGACACCAACTGCAACAGTAACAACAAGTTGTTCTAAACCAGGTGGACTCACAACAATAGTAATTGGTTCATCTTGGTCAACCGCAGGGGGGGGATTTACTCAAGATATTTATGACTTACCAGACGATGCAACCGCTTGCACCGCTTATAGTAATTATCAGTCTAATGCGGGGGCAACTTCTGCCGGACTATTTATTACAACGGCTTCTTTTGCATCTGGAGAAAGAGTGTACGATGATGGGACAACCTCATGTTTTTGCACAACACAAAATGGTAGATATTGGGTTAATTTAGTGAATCCGTCTATATTACCAAACCAATCAGATGGTGTTTATGTTGTTTTAATCACGGATTGTGTTATCCAAACAATATCAACTTGTGCTCCTACTACTCAAACAGCAACTGCGACTCCAACATCTACACCAACACCAACATTAACTCCTTCTATAACCTCGACAAATACACCTACAGTTACTCGAACCCAAACTCAAACGCCAACAGTGACTCAAACGCCAACTCAAACTCAAACGCCAACAGTCACAAGAACTCA
>Ga0209617_10000027_pt1 | contig 47296 bp, 84 predicted proteins | sample LakEriepJuly2011_2_FD_187459 | JGI IMG/M metagenome (GOLD analysis project Ga0209617, IMG submission 187459) | Freshwater microbial communities from dead zone in Lake Erie, Canada - CCB epilimnion July 2011 (SPAdes) (version 2) | ecosystem: Environmental > Aquatic > Freshwater > Lentic >...
TCGTATTGTTTTTCTACTTCGTCTGCTTCTTTTTCTAAATCTTCTTGCATTTCTTTTAAATAGCTATCAATCTTATCTAGGTCTGGAACTTTTGGGGTATAAAAATTATTAATATAATTAGTATTAGTATTACCAAATAGTATTCTGGTTATCAAATGAATCCCAAATCCTTGAAGGATAGATAAATGAATACTTGAAACAGATTCAAAAAGATAATTCCAAACAAGAGCTACAATCGTTCCATATATTAAACCAAATAGAATGTATGTTGTGGCAAGATTTAAATAGTCAAATTTTGGTAATTTCATTATACTAGCCTATTCATAAAGATTGGAGTATATTCTCCTACATAAGAACCTATTACATTATAGTCAAAGTATTCAATAGCCTCTGTCTTTGGGTCATCTGATTCAGAGAATTGTTGCATTAGGATTCTAATACATTTATCACTACAATAAATTGCAACTGGATTACCATTAAATGATTGCCCAATGCCTAGAAAAGCCTTATCAAATCCATCAGCAAGTAAGATATCATCTTTATGGTCTGGATATTGCTCGTTAATAAACGATACGATTTTTTTAGAATGTTGTTGTGCTTTTAATTTCATCTTGAATATTTATACCAGAGTTCTACTTTTAAAGCAAGAACTATTCTTGGTTTGAATTTAATTCAATATCTTCAATAGCCCAACGGATATAGTCTAATGGAGTAGCACCTTTGTTTTCACCAGAGAGCTTATCTCCTGCAATCATCTCCTTAACCCTCTGCTCTAAATCTTCTAAGATTTGCCTTCTTTTCATTTTTTATTGATATACTTTTTAATCTTTTTTACCAGAGACTCTACCTTTTCAAGTTCTTTCCAATTTACGCCAGATATATTCTTATGGTTTTCATCGTGCCATTTTACCAATGATAGCATATCGGCTTCTAAATCGAGTAAGTCTTTATTTATTTTTGTTACGATTGTCTTTTGATTTTCCATATTATCCTAAAAGTTTTCCCAGCATTATATTCTCTTCTTCGTCTCGCTTTAGAATGTAGCTAAACTTTCTGTAAAATTCATTTAATTTTAAACCAACACTCGCTGGAATAGTGTTATCTTTATTTTCATCATACCAAGCCACAAACTCTTGCATTGTCCTAATCGCTTTAACTTCTTCTTCCATACTCTTATACTATACTGGATTTATTTTTTCTTCAACTTTAATTTTGCGTGATCTGAGAATAAGTTTGGATTGTCCTTGTAAAGTATTTCTAATGAAGTTTTTGCAAATGCTCTGAGTTCTTTTTCGTCTTTGATAGCGTCAATAATTTTTTTTGCCATTAGAGCAAATGTTTTTTGTTCTTTATCGAGTCCTTTTTCGATTTTTGACTTTACTTTTCCCATCTAACTTATTACACTTATCTTGGGATTCAGCTATCTCAAGCCCACGAATTAAAGCGTGATTGAATCCAATATTGATGTATTGTTCTTCTGTGATAACTTCTCGCCCAATAGAAGCAAGATAGTTTTGAGTATCTGTATCTAGTTCTATGTCAGCATCATAGACGCTCTTTTTCTTAAATTTTCCAACTTTGATTTTCATTTTAGAATTTAAATTCAAATTGCTCTGCTTTAACTATACTATCTGGCTCAAACTTTTCTACATATAGTTTATATAGATTTTCATTAGTCAAGTAGTTAATTTGATTAACTAATCTACCAAGTAATTTTTCTTGACTTTCTTTAGAAAAAGCCTCTTTTAACTTTCTAATCATTGTTGTTCTATCGTTAATCATTTTGTTCCTCCAATAAAAATTCTGGAATCATCTCTTCTTTTGCGTCCTTATCTTCACTAATACGAATCCAATTTGCTAGATCACCATATTTAATTCCTTGCATTAAATCTTCATAAAGAGCTTCTGTGGCGTGTCTTACCATATCTTCATTATCCATATCTACAATATAGTTTAAATCTAAAGAAATTCGTCCTAATTTCATTTTGCGTTCTTATGCTCCATTATAAATTCACTAGCTTGCTCAAGAGCATTAACAAAGTGCATTGTTCTACAATCTTGAGGACAATCCTCATCAGCTTGAATAACAAGCTCCTCTAAAATTTTAATTGCTTTATCCATTTCTTTATTATAGTTCATTTTATCTTAAAGTCAATTAAAACCTAATGATGGTCTTTCGTCTTTGCTAAACAATTCTATAATACGAATATTACTTACCAAGTGCCAATCATTATTGATCTTCATACACTTTTCTGCTGGAGAAATCTCTGATACCTTACCTTCTTGAATAGCGTGTCTATTTATAGGAAAGTTTATAAAAAGTATTTTGCGATCTATTAAGTCTTTTAATTTCATTTATTTAAATCCGAGTAGTATATATCAATCTTGTCTTTGAGTTCTGCCATTTTATTGCCAGCATCCCAATAGATAGAAAGTTCATCCATAGCTTTTTGATCGTCAAGAAGTTCGCTGGTTAAAGCTAGAGCTAACTCTAATTCAGCATCAGTAAAAAAAGATGTTACTTTCATTTTGCAAATGGTTTTAAAACATAACCCCAATAATCACTATCGGGTTGCTTTTGAATATCGTCCCACATAATACATCTAGCAATATAAGATGGAACATTTAATTTGTCGCAGTTGTCAACCCAATGCTTTTCCATAGCTTTGTATTTTGCAACTCCAATTTTTGATTTGCTATACTTTAAATTTTCCATACCATAAAAGCGAAGATGGTGAACATCGCCACATAAAACTCTTGTTAAGATAGGAGTAATCATCTCAAGTGCAAAACTTACCTTTGCGTAGCTCAAGCCACGAATACGCTCAACAAGGCTATCACGAACCTTTACATAATGTTTTTTATTGTAGCAAGCGAAGTCTTTTGGATTCTGCCAGAAGTCTTTTGCAAAATCCCAAATGTAATCTGTGCGTTCATTCTGACAACCAACTCCAGAACGAGTAAGACGCTTTAGTAATTCCTTGCGATTATATCTCCAATAAATAAAGTCACGAATAGCAAGATAACCTTTGATATTACCTTCCCAAGTGGTATGCACCGAGCAAAAGGCGAAAAGATAACGCCTAAAAATATCATCATTGGTTAAGGGTTTAAGGGTTTCCCAATACTGCTTGTAGGCTTCTACCTTATGGGTATGAAGCTCTTTGAAGCTGGCGAAAAACTGATCTGGTTTAGTTGTATCCATATCTCAAATATAATTGAATTTTAATTAAAGTCAAAGAAAATTATTGTATAACCCATACAATCTTGTCAAAGTGTTTGCTATCAGCATCTAATACTTCTTCGTGACTACCATAATACCATTCGTTATTTCTGTCTTGAAGTATTTTTGTTGGTCTTAATAGTGTGGTATCATCTAAACCGCCCTCATATCCTCTCACGCATATATGAGTTTCTGGTGGCAAATCTTTAAGATGATTAATAAGTTCTCTTGCCGTCATATTCCATCCAATTTCTTGCGTGATAAGGACTTGGGAAAGTTTTTAATAGTTTAGCATCAATAAAATCAACATTAGGATAGTTGTCTTTACGAGTTTCCTCATAAGCTCCCCACAATTCAAGATCATTTCCAAATTCATCCTCTAATTGTTTTATGTATCTAATTACTTTCATATTTTCCTAAGAAATCATTTGCGTCTTTTAATTTATTAAATGTCTTAACTCTAATAGTTTTAACTACTGGAACTTTATAGATTGAAAAAGACTGAACATAATTTCCATCCTTGTCCTTGTCTTGCTCTACATAATATGTATATTTAATTTTGTTCATATAATAACTATATTGATCTTTGCATTAAGTTTATAAACTTTATTGCCCTGCTTTTCATCGGGGTCATTAATTGTATTTCTTTTCTTGTCAGAGAAACTATATGCCTTACCATCATCTAAGTCAACAATATTTGCACCAGTAAAATTAGGTACTCTAATCTTCATATATATTGAGTGATTGCCTCGCTGAACAGATTCGGGGTCAAAGAAAGAGAATACTTCGCCTTCTTTGAGTTTATCAAAATCAATCATAGCCTCTTTGTCTTGTGACGATATTACATATTTCATATTTTTTATCTCCTAGAATGGTCTATAACTATACATTCGTTCTGCTATTTTGTAAAGAAAATCTTTATTCATAACCGAAAATTTATATTTCTTTTGAAACTTCTCTAGCCTAATTTTATTGATTGTCTCTTTCCCAAAGTCTCCGATTTTACTTTCGTCTGTTACTAGGTATTCTCCTTTTTTTAAATTGAATAAACTCATTATTTCTTCGATCTGATCTTCATACTTGTCTATTTTGCTTGAACCTGCAAACTCAATAATTTCACCATCATATGAAATCATTTTTCCTTTTGTAAAATCGTATCTAGGCTTCATTTTGATCTTTCTATCAAATGATCTAATTTTAGCATAATTTCTTCAAAAGAAAAATGCGATGGGTCTTTATCTTTAAGGTGATGTAATGCTTTATCTATTTTTATTAATTCATCTCTAGTGAACCAAATGTCATATAAATCATTCATTTATCTACTCCATTGAAACTCAAAAATCCAACCCAACCAATTAAATCCACATTCAGTAAAGTATTTACTATTCATATAAAAAAATTTAGGCAATAATTTAAATTGAAATGAATTTAAAATATAAAGCCCCATATCTTTATATCTAATACGATAGTAGACTTTACTAACAAACCTACCTTGAGCCTTCATAGCTTTCTCAAACTCTTCGCTTGTCACTTCTTTTTTCCACTTTTTTATCTTCTTCATATACTTTTTTAATTAATTTATTTATATCGCTTGCTAACTGATACAAAGATTGATTGATTCCAGTTAAGTTTTTGTTAACATCTACTAATATTTGTTCTTGAATTGTCATAATTTAATCCCATAAGTCTTTAAAGTAAAGTCCGAGCAAAAGAAGTCCATTCCTTTGACGCTCATAGGCTTTATTTAATTTTGAGTAATCTGGTTGAATGTTATCCTTGCTTTCAAACTCAACCAAACTTGTTCCGTCTCCTTGAGGAGTCAGAAACATTTGTCTATCTTCGATAGGGTCGAAGCCCTCTGGATAAACTTCATAGAGTCTATCTAAATTAATATCTATGTTATCTTCATCTACTATCATTTGAAGTGCAAAAATAATTTCATCTAAAACATATTCATATTCTTTTTGATCTAAAGAAATTTCCATACCAGTTGTTTTATCTTTATAACATCCAAGTGTTTCGTTAAATTCAAAATTGTTTTGCTCTCCAACATAAGGCACGATCTTACCATCAACAATTAAATGATGACGATTAGCAAGACTATTATAGTTTTTGCGAAGGTGTTTGATTCTCGGAAGTATAAACTTTGCGATAGCTTGAGGGAGATTCCAGCAATCACTATCAGAATATCCACGAATTAATCTTTGAAGTTTATTCTTTAATCCCCACTTAACATTAAGATAAGTATGAGAGTAATAATTAACCTCACCTAGAAACCAATTTATAATAGGATTCTTGTGAAATCTAAAAGATCGCATCAATTCTTCAAATGTTTTTCTTTCACTCATAATTTATTTAAGGTTTCTCTTACTGAGTCTAACACTTCTTTAATGTCTTGTAAAGAGAATGATTTAGCTCCACCATTAAAACTATAACCTTCTTTATCTTTATTAAAAGTAACCATTAGTTTAGTTTCAGCATAAGTATAATTGCTTCCATTCCAAGAGCTTCCTTGAGCTTCTTTCCCATAAAAATATGCGGTTGCCGTTGGGTTTTTATCATTAAGATTATACATACGAATAGTTACTGCATCACAAGGAAATTTATCCGTGGATGTTTTATTAATAATTTGTGCAGATGGAACAACGCCCTTAACTCTGCTATTCTTTTCCCAAAATATTTTATGTTTCATAAACCTTCCTCCTTACATTTTTCTTCGTAATCCTTTATAGTTTTATAATCATCCCAACGCCCAGCGTTGGCTAGAATATTACTTGTAAGCATTACTCGATGTTCTCCCTCTTTTTTACTATCTTTTTCATCATATGTCAAGGTAATTAAACCCAATCCATAATCATCATAGTCTAAAACTTTTAAATCTACTCCTTCTTTCTCTTCTTGATCTAAAAGAGATTCGATTGCTCTTGTGGTAGCTTCTGTATATCTATCAGACTTTTTAATATCTTTCTCTAAAACTACTTTAGCTAACCAATTATGTCCACTCACAAAAAAGTTCATATTAGTATGCAAAGTTATCATCTCCGTCATCTTCATCATCTTCAAAATCATAAGACTTTTCTTGTTCTTCTTTTAGTCTAAACCAGATATTGACTTTATCTTTAATTTGTTTATGCTGTAAATTAACAAACTCTAATGGACACTTTTCTAATCGTGACATTATAATTTCTGCAAATTGAACATCTGTATTAATAAATAAACTTGCATCTGCTTCAACCCATTCATATGATTCAGCATATTCTTCGCAGATCGTTTGAATTTTAGGATGTAGTTTCATAGGTCTTTTAAATCAATCTTTTCTACTTCTTCTACTTCATTATGAACTTTGCCACGAATTTCAGCTAACAGATTAACTACTGAGTCTAAATCGTGTTCGCTAGATTCAGTCGTATCAAAATCAATTAGCTCTTGGATATGAGTAATATCCTCAATTATTAAATCAATTTTATCAATTATTTTCTTTTTCATTTGTCTTGAGTCTCCATTTTTAGATTATCTAACTCTTTCTCATTTAAGTCAAGAGCAGAAGGATGAATTGTTAGTGTCATATCCAGATGAGGCACAAAACAATAAAACATTTTAATATTACTATCATAGCTTAAAACTTCCATTGGAGTCCCATATTTAATTGTTTTAACATTAAACTTTTTCAAGATGCTCCTTATGATAATCCGAGCCTCTTTTAGTTAAAGCTCTGCCAGTAGGCCGAATTTCAATTAAGCTATTTCTCATAAGATAAAGCTCAACATTCTTTTGTAGCATATCTTTGGTAAGATTGGTTTTAGCAGAAAGATTAGTTAATCTTAGCTCTCCGTGTTCTTTTAGAATTTTAATTACATTAAGTTCGATTTCTGATAGGCCAAGAGGATAGATAGACAACTTACCCTTAATCTCGTTCCAACCTCCGCTAGTGAGTTTATTGCATTTTTTACTACTCAAATAAGAGGATATTTGATTTGCCATAGACTGAGCTTGCCTAGCGTTTCCACGGCAAACACTAGCAACTTCACTAATAATATCTTCTTCAATACCTTGGCTTTTTGATTTTAAATTGTTTTGAATAATCTCTCCTAATTGAACATAAGAATAATCTTCCATATCAATTCTATATAACCTATCTGCAAGTGCGTGAAAAATCTTTTGAGCCTCGGTTGTGCAAAAGATAAATGAGTTTAAATTGAAATGAAAAGTATAAGTACCATCTTCAAAAGTAAATTCATTAGAGTTATTTTGATTAGGATTCAAGATGGTAAGAAGTGCCATAGTAACATCTCTTGGCAGTTCACTAGCTTCATCAAATATAATTGTGGTATCTTTGTCATAAACATAAGGAAGCATAATTTGATTAAAGAAACTTTTAACATTCTTTATCGTAGAGCAATTAACAATTACATTTCTTTCTCGTTTCATTATCTTGCTAGTCTCTTGAGCAATAAGAGTCTTTCCGCACCCTCTTGGAGCAACGAAAAGTAAATGAGGCATAATCCTAGTCTGATTGAATCCTTCTAATAAGAAGTTCAGCTTGCCCTTTGTCTTTTCTTGTCCAACGATCTGTGAATAATTTTGTTGTGCCATAGTTCCTTTATACAAGGGATTTTTTTCTAGAGCAAGAACTTTCTTTAAGTTACTTGAAAATCAATGGGTTGCTGAATACTATCGTAGGTTTTAGTGGTAACTTCTTTTTCAATTCCTTTAAGACTTAAATTGTCTGCGAATTTCTTTGATACGATAATGATTGCGTCTTGTTTTAAAACTTTGTTTAATTCCGCAAGAGGAATCATAGAAAAACAAAACGAACCTTTTTTGCGTCCTCTAGTAGATTTCATTGTTCGTCCTCGGCACTAGCTTCTCTCATAGCATTTAATAGATCATACTTTAATGATTCTAAAACTCCAATAGCTTGAAATGCTGTCATATCACTTTCTTTAGCATATCTTACGATATCTTTAAAAAGAGTTTCTCGTAATTGATTTCCAGCATCAGAATTAAAATTATTTTCTTCACTCATAAATTAAACTTGCTTACTTTAACTCCAAATCCAAATAAAGTCAAGGTAAATATTTTTCCGTATTCGTATGATTCAAATGATATATCTGTGCTTAAATTGAATTTAAATCCAAACCATTTATTATCATCTTCATTTTTATAACCGAGAGAGATGGTCGGTAGGGTAAATCTAATTTCAAGATTATTATTCCTACCAAACCATCTCCCTATGCACCAATCAATGTGCAAACCTAATTTCATTATCCCTTAACAAACCTTCCAGTATGAGGGTCACGCTTATTGTGATAATTAGCTTTAAGTGTGCCATCAGTTCCCCAATCTGGAATATCATCATCCTCATCTTCATCCTCATCGGGGTCTACATCATACATTTCTTGCATAGCTTCGATAGCTTCTGGACGATATGGATGAATATAATTTCCGTAAGTAATATCATAAAGTTCTTTGTCAAGAGATTTACGATATAGTGCAACAACTTCTAATTTAGATGCACGAAGTTTCTGACATTCACAATCGTTTGGAACAGAAACTACATCAGCAGGGTTGATCTTAACTATCACAAGATTACCACCACCATTGAAGCTCTTTGCATATTCCTCTGAGCCAGCGTGATAACCAGCAGAACAACCAATATCTGCATCATCGCAAACTTGATTTCTAGTCATCTCACGGACTTGTCCGATAGCAAAATTGTGTTTGCCACTATACCAATCAGTAAAATCATTTCTAACGCTCTTGTATGCAAGAAAATCGCCATCTGGTGTGAGAGGCATTTTCTTATGCTCCAAGAATTTATAGAGTTCATTAACTGCTCTGCGAGAAGGATTTGCCATTAGCTTATCAAGAAACTTAACAAGAGGCTCATAAGGCAAACCATTCTTAATAAAGTTCAAGATTCTATCTACAACAATATTATGAATTTCCTCGCCAGCATAAGTTACAAGCCCATCACGAACTTCGATTTTGCCGTGAGAGAATCGTGCAATAGCTTTGCTCTTGTCGAGAATATCTGGAAGATCATTAAACCTTCCTTCTCTGATTGCGTTGATAGCGTCTTTCCAAATTGGATTTTCGCTAGTGATAGTCTTGGGTTCATCGTTAAGAACGATGGTAAGACTCCGATCTGTTAATATGTATGGTATTTTCATTTCTTCTAATTTATACTCCTTTTTAGTTTTTGTCAACAAGATTTATGTAATTTAAAATCTTTGTCATTTCTGGTTTGCTATTGTAATGCCACCCATAAGTATGAGGGACAAATACATCTAGCACTTCATATCTGCTTCGCATACTCTTTAAGAGAGTATTCAAATCATAACTTGGATTGACTTGATCGAATTTAATATCAATTTCAGCCAATTTTAAAAACTCAAGAGCTTCTCCAACCTTCTTAAAGTTCGATTTTGCGTAAAACATAATCGCACTTAAATATTGGGCAAACTCTGAATTTTCATTTTGAATAAGTTCGTGCAAACTTTTCTTGTGCATATCTTGAACAACATCAGCAAAGTTATTATCTTCTTTAGTGTGTTTATCCCAATGATTCTTGTCTGTGATTTGCTGTGATAGTTTAGAATACTCGTTGCGGATTCCATCTTCGAGATGCTTCCAAAGGCTTGTAAGATTTTTATTTTTAGTAATAATCTTTTTCTTAGATTCAAAAGTTTTAGATTTGATTCCATAAACTTCTGGAAGTTTCTCGCCAGTAAGTTCTTCATACTTCTCAAGAATTTCTTTTAGAGTTCCATTTCTAAATTCGTGTTCCTTGCCTTGGGCTTGGAAGTTGCTTATCTCCACATAGATAGCAGTATCATTAGCTAAATCCATAGCCATAGTCTCCCAATTATTAGAATTTGTTCCCCAATTCGTAGCATCTTTACGCTTAAACTTAAAGATTTGAGAAGAATGTTTTGGATTCTTACTGGTTACAACGCTAGTTCCAGAGTTGATTTTCTGAATAGTAATCTTCTCATAATCAGAGAGATTCAAATAGTTTTCAGTTACAAGACCAAGTTCCTTGTTAAAGGCATCTTTTGTTGCTTGATCTGCGAATGTAAATACATAAGCACCATCAATCTTGTCTCCTAATTCATTCCAAAGAGTAGCAAGACGATGAGTTACTCCCATAGCTGAACCAGTATCATTAACTAAAATCTTGTGAGTCTTTTCGCAAAGAATCCTTTTATCTTCACTTTCAGAATTTAGCTTTGTGCTTCTGCGAGATTTTTGGTAAAACTTAGAAACTAATTTACCATTCTCAATCATCTTCGCAATCTTATCATTGAAATCAATATGATTATCATTAATAGCCTTGTTGTTCCAAGTTACTTTGTTACTTAAAGAATTACGAACAATGTAGCCCAAACTACCATAAGTACCAAACACTTCATTGTAAAGAGATTTAGCATCATAGATGTTTGTAGAATCTTTAAATTGTTGGGAGATAGACTCTGCCATTTCTTTCTTAATCTTGCGAAACTTGTCTCTAATAGCTTTCTTGGTTTTTTCTGTATATTCTAGATTCTCTCTGCTCGCAGTAATATCTAGTTCGCCAAGATCAAACTCAACTTCAAATCCTTGGCTACAAATACTTTGCTCATCACAATCTTCTTTGAATTGCACATCGCTAGTCTCAATAGGATAACCAACTCCCATAATAGCAACAGATTCTCTACCATAGCTAGAGTTATTATAATAAGCCCAGCCATTACCTTTAAATACTGGTGTGCGATCATAGACTTCTGATAAATCTTCTTTTCTTGCACCTTTGATAAGTGGCTTGTTCTTAAAGTATTTAAACAATTCTTTAGCAGTAGACAAGAATGTTTCTGTATCTTCTTCTTTGATTGGAACAGAAATTAATACGCCAGAAGGTTCAGAAGATTTTTCTTCTTTGAGCTTTACGATCTTACCGATTTTTGTTTCATCAATAAAAGCGTTATAGGTTGTCTTGACTCCTTTGTGATAAGAAACTAAAACAAAGTTATCACCATAACTAAATGGTGCAAACTTTCCAATGCCATAATATCCAATAGCAGAATTACTTTCTCGCTTTGTGGATTCACCATAGAAACAATAAAGATTCTTAATATCATCAGAAGAAAGACCATTACCAAAATCTCTGATAGTTAAAGTAGGGTCTAGCTTTGTAGGAAGTTTAACTTCAAAAGGACGCTTGCTTTTTGCTTCGATATTAGCGTCTTGTGCATTACAAGAAACTTCACGCAAAACTGCGAGAGGCTTGTTGGAATACAACTGGTTACGAAGGATGTTAAAGATATAAGGCAAGCCACTTTGTTTGATTCCAAAACTTACGGATTCAAAACTCTGCGACTCGACTACATTGATTGGTTTTTCTAGTAATTTCATATTCTTAATATAAATGAATTTTAATTTAGAGTCAAACAGATTTTATAAAATATTTTCTTTGTCAAGCGTTAAATTCTGCAAACTCTTGAGGCACAACAACATTCGAAGGATAAGAAATAAACATAGGAGCAATATCTTTAATAGTATATCCAGCTAAACCACAACCGATCTTGGTTACTAAGAAATCTTTTAGAGGATAAGTCTTTGCTACATCTAGAAATTCATTTACATAAAATTTAATATATCTTAACGGCAAAGTATTTAAATTATGATCTTTGGTAGGAATAGCATAACTCTTTCCTTGAAACCCAACTCCTTGACCCCATTTTGCACCAAATTTATCTAATGCTAGTTTAGCTGTTCCTCCAGCGTGAATACCAAATAGGTTTGAGCCAAATACAAATACTTGGCAATCAGCAAGACATTGAATATCTTCTGGTGTGTATTTCATTTTTACTCGTACTTCTCTCGATCAATATTTATAACATAAGGAAATCTTGGCACTTGATCTGGGGTATAATTAAAAAACTTAATTGTTGCAGTTTTACCTACTAAGTTAGTTCTATCTTGATAGACTTCTTTAAGATAACCAAAATCACCTTTGATATTACTTTTAAAGTATTTTCCTTGAGCGTTCACAAACTCCATATATCCAGCAGTTCCTTTGCGATTGCCTTCGCCTTCTTGGACTCCTTTGATAATAAATTCAGCATCCATAAACTCTTTTCGCTTGAGAAGAAACTTGCTACGCTTATTTTCATAAGGTCTATTTAGTCTTACCATTTGACCTTCGTAGCCTTGTTCCATATACATTTCATAGGCTTGAGTTAACTCTTCTTCTTTGCTTACTTTTAAAGTAGTCACAACAACAATACTATTGTATTTTCTTTTAGTAAGAGCATTAGAAACCAGTTCATATCTCTCATAGAATAAATCTTTCTCATTTAATAAGCCAATTCTAGGAGCATCATAAACCCAATACTGAATACTATCTGCACTCTCTTCTAATTCTTTATCATCTGGCTTTGTTCTTTTAACCAAACTGCAAATCTTATTAAAATCATTAGCAAACTTATCACAATATAATTCGCCATCAAGAATCGCATTAGGATAATCTTTAAAGAATAAATCTAAATTCTGGCGAATATGAGGAGCAGAAATAACTTTCTTGCCATTTCTGGTGAACATTCCTTCTTTGGTTACGATGCAACGAATACCATCAAGTTTGGGTTGACTATAAACTGGATAATTAATTTCGTGATCTTCATACTTTTGTGCAAGCATTGGCTCAAAATATTGAACCTTATTAATATCTTTGATAGATTCAAAGTAACCAGATTCCAGCTTCTTCTTTCGCTTTGCTTCTGCTTCTTTCAAGCATTGTTCTTCTGGAGTTGTAGCATTTGCTTTGCCAGCGTTTTTAATTTCGCAATCGCTCCAATTATTAGTGATCTTTTCTCCATCGGTTTGACCAGAGATTGTGCGATATTGACTTCCCTTGACTTCAATAGTCCACTCTTGGACTTTGCCAGTCTTTGTCTTTTTATAAATTGTAGGTAACTTCATAAATCCAGTTTATACTGGATTATCCAAGCTGTCAAATTTTGTTTTTTTTTGATTTAGAAGGAGTTGCGACTTTAATCAAACTCCAACTGCCATCTTTGTTATCTTGCCAATCAATAGTATCACCGATTTTCCATCCCATCTTTTTAATTAAAGAATCTGGTAATTCAATATATTGGTATCCATCTTGCTCTTTAACTTCAAGAATATGAGGCTTTTTTTTCATTTAAAATCTACCAAAGGTTCTAGATTACTAAATAAATCTTTGAGATGATTCATCTCTGGAGGTAGTGGGTCAAATTGAATATTTTCTCTTGCTCTTTGTTGAGGAGTATCATTAAAATGTGTATAATCTATCAAATTATTTTTTATATAAAATTGATTTACGGCTTCGCCAGCTTCATCTTCAATATCAAATTGCCCTAGTCCAAAATATTTTTTATTGAGCTTAACTCTTGCTCTCCATTTGTTTGATCTTTTATCCCAACTTACATTTTTATGTCTAGAAGATGTCTTTTTGCCAAGTCTAATATTATTTTTTTCTTTGTTTCTTTGATTATCAGAATCGTTTGTCTCTCTTAAATTATCAATTTTATTATTAAGACCATTTCCGTCTATATGATCTATTTGATCTGGCAAATATCCATAATGCCAATAAAAAAATAAACGATGCACTAAAAAATTATGCGATTTTCCTTTTAAACAAAAATGAATTGTATGATATTGTTTGCCCTTTCTACCAGTTAAACGAAAAGTTAATTTGTTTCCAGTAGAAAGCCTTGTGATTTCTTGTTTGTCTATATCAATAAAAAGATATTTTTGCAATATCTCTTTTGTAGGAAAGAGCTTTTTAAAGGTATTTTTATTTCTTTTGCTCTTTTTCATCTTGGTGTTAAAACCTTTATTAATTTTTTCATACCTTTCCATTGTAGCCAATTTAAGAAACTTATAATACGATTAATTACATTATAGAGCTTCCATTCAATTTTTTCAAAAGTTCTAACATAGTAATTAAAATAAAGACTATAAACTGGACACTTCATTTTGTTTCGGTGTGTTTCAATCTGCTTTTGCCATTTTTTATCTAACTCGACTCTATCTTTGCTTGATTTTTTGAAATAATCTTCTACTAAAGTCAATTCCGTAACAACTCCCTTTACTACCACAGCTTTCCAATCTGGAAAGATATCGTTATCGCTCTCCGTCTTACCTAAAATATAAGTTCCAAACTCAAATGAGGTCGTTATATTAGAGCAAAAGACTTCCTCTTCTCGGTCTTTTACCCACTTGTTTTTATTGAAAAATTCTCTGTATCCTTTACCCTCATTATAGTCTGGATTATCTTCCCAATGTCCGTGAGATTCGACCTTATACAGATTGTTGTCTCTTATGATATAAGTATCCATTAAACTTTCGCCTAGTTCTTTTGTTTGAAATGGTTCTTTTCGCCAATCATTATGAAGAGCTTTTAGTTCCTCGTTAAGAGGAAGCTCTTGTTCTACTTTAACATAATTAAACATACCCATATACTTATATTACTCTTTATTTAAAATTTGTCAAGTATTACCAATGATGAAGGGCATTTATAATAAGCACGATGTTAGCTATCACACCTAATATAACCACAAATAATTCATATAGCTTATGAGTCATAGCTTCTCCATTAAACTTAATGGAACAATCCAATTATCGGGGTTGAATCTTCCATATCTTTTTGCTACCTTATTCTTAATAAAATCTTTTCTTGAAATTTTCCCTAACAATTCAATAGAGTCTAATTTTTTCTTATCTACTCTAGCTAAAACATAGGTTTTTGGACTTTTCGTTTCAAATTCTTTTTGTTTTATTTTTAATTCTGGTTCTCCTTCTCCAAAATATGTGATAGTCTTAATTTCTGTTTCGTGAAAATCTTGGCCTTTATCTCTAACAGAATAAATTTCTTCATCAATACTTTCTCCACTAAATTTTGCGTATGCCATCTCTCCAATTAACCCTATTGTGTGAGGGTCATATTGAGAACCTTCTTTCATAAGAATACCACGATTTCTGATAAAAGAATTTTTTGCATTGTGTCTTTTTTTAGCTAATTTTTTAGCAAAAGAAACTTCTTGTTTAGTTAGATTTATAATCATAGTTGAGCGAAAGATTGCTCTTTCATTTTTAATTCAAAGTCAATGTCTATTATATCATATCCGTAAGTGTTTGGCAAGTTTTTTGCATAATCAGCGTGTTTTCGTGGATTTTTATGCCCATCTATACTCTCAGAGTAATGGAACAATGGAGTATGATTGCCCCAAGTAATTCGTGAGAGATGAAATGCTTCTTCTTCTGTTAAATTATCTGGATGACATTTGTGATGAAGATAATCAAAAGTAATAGGAATATTAGAAACCGAATGAAAATGCCTCATTAGCTTCTTAACTGACCAGCAAGTATCTTTATCATCATTTTCTATAACCAATCTAGACCTTACATCATTAGTTAGCTTATCAAGGTTACTCATAAACTTTTTGACTATATCATTTAAATTGCCTTTGGAATTATGTATGTGCATATTCATAGGTGAATCATAGTTTAGTGGGCAACCAATTTGTGTCATAAACCAACCATAGAAATTTAATTCTTTGATTGTTTTAGTTATTGCATTTTCATTATCACTTGCAAGAACATTAAATTCGCTAGGATGACAAGATAATCTAACATTTTTAGACTGAACTAGATGTTTGATACTATCAAATGATACTAATATTTTATTATAATCTGGTAAATCTTGTAATGATACATTAGCTTTATCATAAGTAATAAGAGGAAATAGATCAGAAGAAATTCTATAAGTATGATTATGGTCTGAGCAATACTTTATGTATTGATAAGTGGTAGTCATATTGTTTAATATTCTAGAAGAAAGGGTAGAAAGAGCTTCCTTTCTGTCCATAGATGAAAAACGAGCATAAGTCATAGTATTGAACTTAATAGGGTCATCTTGTTCAGCTAAACTTGAAACAATACAGCATACTCCTTTTCGCATACTATAAGAATACTACTTTTTGCGAACTCTGTCAAGTTCCTATATATTATCTATAAATATATAAAGATGAACGATCTTTGTTTTTTAATTCTTTTTTAATCAACGACTTATCTTTTTCCTCTGACCAGTTTATACTATCATAGTTTTGTTTAAACCTATTAGAGAAACAACTTCTTGGTTTGCTTCCTTTTCCAGCACCATTATTTGAACTTTTTTCGTTCATATATTTGGCTTTTTGCTGTTCACAAATACGGCTATATTTGGAAATATCGTGTTAGCAAATATGGTTATATTTGACTAAATCTCGTTAGCAAATATTACTTCTTGAAATCGCCAAGATCACGATCAAAACTAAACTTTCCAACGCTCTCCACTAGACCTTCGTATGTTTCCTCTGTGCATCCTGCCATTGTAGTAAATGGAGCAATCACAACAAAAATACAAAAAGCTCCAATAGTTGCTGCGGTTGAAACTGGACGAACAAGAGCAACATCTCCTGCGGCTAGAAAGCCGTCTGCTACTGGCGTAGATTGATCAGCCGTACCAGAATCAGCAAAGGTAAAAGAAGTTGAGGTTAGAATGAGACTTAGTAGTATATTTTTAATATTTTTCATATCCTTGTATTATATGTGCATCTTGTGGTTTTTTCAACTATATTTGGCATTTTCTTATTAGTAAATAAGGGTGTAAATTTAATATATGCCTTTAACTTATTCATTAAATCCTGGAGGTACTTCTTATTCAGTAGTTTATGATAGTTGTACTGCTGGAGCTGTTACTATACCAAGCACTAATAATGGATTACCAGTAACTGCGATTGGAAATAGTGCGTTCTTTTTTTGCTCTTCTATAACCAGCGTTATAATTCCCAACAGCGTAACCAGCATTGGGAATAGTGCGTTTTATGGTTGCTCTCAACTAGCCAGCGTTACAATTCCATATGGCGTGACGAGCATTCTGGCTAGTGCGTTTTATGGTTGCAGTTCTCTAACCAGCGTTACAATTCCCGACAGCGTAACAACTATTGAGGGTCTTTTGTTTGTCAGTTGCACTAGTCTAACCAATATAACCATACCCAACAGCGTGACGAATATTGGTGCAAATATGTTCTTTGGCTGCACTAGTCTAACCAGCATCACCATTCCCAAGAGTATCAATAGCATTGGGGATAGTGCGTTCATTAATTGCACCAACCTAAACAAAATTAATTTTTTAGGAAATGCTCCTACTTTAGGACTTTCTGTTTTTAATAATACAAATGCTAATTTAAAAATTTATCGTAAGAAAAACTTAGTTACTGGATGGAGTTCCACTTTTGGTGGAGAACCAGTAGTTCTTATAAATGATAATGTGATAAAAAGCGGTGGAACTGGAAAATTAACTACAAAAAATGAATCAAATATTTTTAGTATTACTCTTGTAAATGCTGCCGTAACTTCTTCTAATGGAACATACACATGGGATAATCTATCATATCTGTATGGTAAAAGAAAATATTTTAATGGTGAAAATTTTATTTATTTTGACCAAGGTTTTAATGTTTGGGCTTTAGCAGATACTGAGGTAGGTGTCACGTATACTTCTCAAAAATTAAAAGAAGGGTGGACTCCAGGTTTTGATGGATATCCACCTAATCCAATTGTATCTAATATTACTTATTCTTAAAATATATACTTTAAAAAATTAATCGGAACGAGTAGGATTCGAACCCACGGATGGAATTACCCATCGGAAGTTTAGTAAACTTCTGCTTTAGACCACTCAGCCATCGTTCCTTAATATTATTATACAAAAAAACATAGTAATATCAATATATTTAAATTGAATTTCAAATGATCTACTTATATAATATAGACTATGGGTGAGTTTACTGAAATTTTTGGGCCATTTTACTGGAAAACTCATGTTATTGAAAATCAAGAAATTTTAGATAGATGTTTAGGTAAAATCAAAAATTATTCCGAAAAAAAACCACTAATTATCCCTACAGATTGGGAATGTAATATCCATAGTAGTTTTAAAAGTAATGATCCAGATATGAAATTAGATACGCCTTGGCTATATCCTATCTATACAAGATATATAAATTTATTTTTAGATGAATTCTTAGATAAAGCTGGAACAGCTAAGGTTTTTGACCCTTGGTATAACGTCTTTTCTTATGATCAATTTCAAGAGCCTCACGCACATTTTCCACATGATTTTTCTTTAGTGCATTATGTTTTATTTAATGAAAACGAACATTTACCGACTACATTTATAAATCCAAATGCAATTGCCGCAGAAGCTCAAAGAGCATTTCGTCCAGACTTAATCAGTAAAATTAATAAAAAAGATCCAAAAAAATCTTTTTATATGACTAATTATACTCCTATTGGAATTGGACAGGGGGATTTAATCATATTTCCATCTTCATTAAGTCATTACGTCAAACAAAATAAATCAGATATAAAGCGTATAACTTTCACGCTTAATTTTAATGTAATCTAATGTTTCTCAAATATCTCATTACCAATAACTAAATAGTTTAACTTCGTTGTTTCAAAGAAAATTTTAGCGTCTTTAATTGTCCCTACTAATGGTTTACCAGCTGAGTTCATGCTAGTATTCAATAGAAGTGGACAGCCAGTTAACCTATGAAACTCTTCAAGTAATATTCTGAATACTGGATTTTCATTCTTTAAAGTCTGAACTCTACATGTATTGTCGATATGAGTTATTGATTCAACAGAATTATTTTTTACATTTGAGCTAAAAAGCATGTATGGATCTGAATCTATTTCAAAAAAATCGTCTTTATATTCGTATAAGATAGTAGCGCCAAAAGGTCTATAATTTTCTCTATTTTTTATTTTATTTATTAAATATTTACCATTTTTAATTCTTGGGTCTAAAAGAATAGATCTATTACCAAGAGCTCTTGGTCCAACTTCTCCGTTGCCTTGATACCATCCAATTGCATGACCTTGTGAAAGCAATAATGCAGACTTCTTGATAGTGTCCATATCTGGAATAGTTAATGGTGCTTCATCATTTTGAATATAGGGAAAATTATTTAATTCAAATGGATTAAGATTATTCTTTCTTCTTAAAAATTCTATTCCTCCGAGCGTTAAGCCATCGTCAGTACAATGAGGTGGTATTATAATATTTTTAAAGTGCTTTCTTAATTCAGTATTCCATAATACATTTTGAGCGATTCCTCCAGTAAAAGATATTAATTGGTCATCTTTCGCAAATTTTCTAAAAAACTCAACCAATAAATACCCTGTTTTTTTATGCAAATTCCTTATCCAGTCCAGAGTTGATAGTCTTGCTATACTTTCATCATTAATAAATTCAATCCAATTATCAAAAGAAAACAATTCTTTAACATTTTCAATCGAATATTTATCTAGATATTTTATAAAATTTTCAGAAATGTTTCCGTAAGATTGTAGACCCATAAGTTTTCCAGCGATATCGATTCTATGACTTGCCCGAATGCCTAAAAAATCTCCAGCTTCTGCCATTTCTATTCCTAGCGATCCATTATTTTTTAGTGATCCTTTTGCTATAATTTCGTCTTTATGAAAAACAGTCCAAGATTGATCAAAATCTCCAAATCCATCCATGACTATGCTAACTTCTGGTTCTTTTCTGCTTATAGCCCATGTACTCAAACTATGGGCATAATGATGATTAATTCTCCAAGTTTTACAATTCAATTCTAAATGATCAAATGCAACTGCGTTCGAAAACGATTCGTCCTCTGCTGGTAAATTATAAATCCAAGGATCTACAATAATTGCAACTTCATCTAAGTCATCCACATTTTGATTAAAAAGGTTTTGAAAATCAACTTTCCAGTTTAATAAATTATTAAATGCGTGATGTTTAACGCCTTTAATTCTTTCAGTTTTAAGATATTTTAACTCTTTACCATCAAAAAAACAAAAACTACTATCATGTTCACATAATCTTAGAGCAAGGAGTTTCACAATTTTAAATGTTATTTACATGGTCTTTTATTAAATTATAAATTCTTATCTCTTCTGGATTCGCTTCTCTTTCAACTCTATTTAAAGATGCAAATGCATATTGTTTTAATTGATGATGTTTAAAATGATAGAGCTTTCCATTTTCATTATTGATAAGATTACTGTATTCAATATATCTGAATGGTAAATCTTCACCTTTTATTTTATAAAGAGTACCTAGCTTAAGTTGTTTGTTTTGATCCTGTGGAAATACTGCATCAACGAATTCTAAAATTTTCTTTAACATTTTTATTGTTTCTTTTTAATATGTTGCCTTACTTCTGCTTCTACTTCTTTCAAATTTTTGTATTCCATCTCACACTTTACTACTATATTTCTGATTTTTTTCATAGTGATGTGAATTTCTTTTTCTGTATTTGCATCCCAAGGCAAGGAGTTTAAGTGGTCTATTTTTTTAAATTGTTCTTCAGCGTTTTTCTCTAAAAATTCAGAAGATAATAAAGCTATTTTAGCTTTCTGTATAAGATCTAAAAACTTGCTCATTTTTTAATTTTTGGTTTAAATTGAACTAATACATCTTTCCCATAAACATCAAATGAAGCAAGTGAAAATCCTTTACGATCTAAAATCGTGCAAAGTTCTTCGTAATATTTTCTTTTAACATAAACAGCTATAACGTTATCTTCATAAATTCCAACACCATATTGGTCGCTGAATTCAGAACACAAAGCTAGAGCTTCTTCTACATTGCTCATACTTTTAATTACACTATTCATTGGATGATAATTTTCTACTCTTCAGAGTTTTGAATTTCACAAGCTACTATTTCTCTGTCAAATTTGTCTTTAATCGTTAAGTATAAAATAAGATTTAACTCAACTTTTTGAAGTTCTCCAGAATTATTTATAAATGTAACATTTTGGTATTTTAATAGCTCCTGATCGTTCAAGATTATTTCTGATGGTCCATCCTGATCATCTTTATATTTTATATTTGTTATCTTATATTTCATATGCTATTTTGACTTAATTGAATATAGCTCTGGTTTTGTTGTTATCTTAGTCAAGTAATTTTTCGCATGAATTAATCCTTCTTTAGTGTGAGGAAAAACTCCGTATTGAAAATTATCTTTTTTTGAGATTAAAAGATAATATTTTTTCTTTTTGGGAGATTTAATTTTTCTTTTCTTCATTGGTAATATAAGCTCGTAATTGCTCCCATTCATTCTTAGTGAAGCCAGTTCTACTATTTTCCGCTAAGTAAAGAGAGTTTCTTGTCCACCACTTATCTTCGTGAATGACTGAATCTTCTTCTATTTCATCCATCCATTCTATAACATATTTAGTTTTATCTATCCTAGATTTAGGCTCTGGTATTTGATCTACTTTGTCAAAATATATATTCATAAGTTCGTTTAATCTGGGATCGTCTTTGGATTTACCAAAAAAACTTGCAGTTTGATACAATCTCTCTTTAGCTTCTGCTCTATTTGGCCCTTGTTGCATCGTTGATCTTCTCGTTTAGAAATTCTACAAATTCTCCGAAAGTTTTCATACTGTTCCGCATTTCTTCTATCTGTTTAGCGTTTTGGATAATCCATATATTGTAAATATCTTCTATCTCAGAAGCTATTGATAGTAAAGCAAAAGAATCTAAATTTAAATCTGATAAAGAAGTATTATCATTTATATCTATTCCTTTTTGATCTTTTAATAATTCATTTTTTATAAGCTCTTTGATCTTATCGGTATCTACTGTTTTCATATTAGTATTATATTAGATATATTCTTTATTACCAGAAAATATTATAGTGCAGTATTCTTTTAATGTATTTGATATATATTCTTTCATATTCACAAAATCATCAAACTTTATAAAATTTGGTTCTTCTTTAGGGTTATCGAATCTAATCTTAAATATTTTTAATTTTTCTAGAATATCACACTTGTTTATAACTAATTTTGTTGTGCCAGATTGTTTTATAGCATGCTCTAATTTAGGTAAATTTAGCCAGTTAACTATTCTTTTTCTTCCTGTGGTAGTCCCATACTCTTTCCCTAATTCTATTAATGTATCTAATTCTTTGTCTTCCCATAAAGACTCTGGAAATAAAGGATCAACTCCACTTTTAGTGTCATAAATCTTAGCTACCCCAATAATATCTCTTATCTTTTTAGGGCTAAAGCCTAAAGAGCAAGCGGAATAAGGTAAGGTTTCACTACTTGTAACATATGGATAATCCCCATGATTAATATCAAGCCAAAAGCTCTGAGCGCCTTCACAAAGAATATCACCACTTAATTCACCGTCCCAAATATATTTTGATTCCAAATAGTCTTTTGCTAATTTACCCGATCTTAACATTTTATCAGAGTAGCAAGGAGCAATTCCTTGACCAGTAGTACCAAGCTTGGGTTTTAAAAACTTAAGATCGTATTCTATATGGCGATGAGTTATGATATGAGCTTTGGGACTAACTTTGATCAAAGAAGTATCAAACCCTTCTTTTTGTAAGTACTCTATCTCATCAAAAAACTTATCAATATTGATAACGCAATTTGGACCAATAATTGATTTCTTATTGTGAAATACTCCAGAAGGAATAAGATGTGTTTTATATTTTTTATCATTTAAATAAACTGTATGACCCGCATTTGGTCCACCATTCCATCTGCACACGTAATCATAGTCCTTCGACAAAGCATTAGAGATTTTTCCTTTCCCTTCATCTCCCCAGCATAATCCAAATATTATATCTACTCCACGAATCATTATTCGCAGTTATATAATCTACTTGGAGTCCTTACATCAAAGATAGATACATTCTCTTCCTTTTTGTCTGTTGAAACACACAGAGTGCTGTGATCTACTACTCTCGAAACTACTCCGCAATATCCATCTTGTGTGATAGGGTTGCTTATCACAAAGACTCTTTTACCAATCATTCTTCTTAAGATTGATGTTTTAGTTTTATTTAATGTTATATCCATACTTATATATTATCTTAAATCTCAACAAAAGTCCAGACGTATTTTACCTTTTTTGTCGATTGTTACATAGCTACATTTGTCCTCACAAAAACTTCCGCAATTAACATACTTTCCAGAATTTTCTGGCATGTGAGTATGTCCACAAACAATTGAATCATAGGAATTTAAGTCTATATATTTTAGGGCATTTCTTTTTACATCTGAGCTTTTCTCAACAAAGTCGTTTGTTTTGTTTTTAAAGATCTTAAAGAATTCATCTGCAAAAGGAGTATATTTTCTAATTGTATAATATATCTTTATCACAATATTTGTTATAGATTTGTATTTCGTAAAGAATATGTCAAAGATATCTCCATGAACAACTAAAATTTTAAGCTCATCATATTTTAATACATAATCATTTTGGCACTTAAATCCTAAAAGGATGCTCATAAACTCTGCTTTTAAAAAGCAATGATTACCTATCAAGTATATTATATTGCATTTTTTTGAAAGTTTTCTTAATTTCGAAAGCACTTTCCAGTGCTCTTTTTTCAATCTATGAAGATTATGGTGATCGAACAAATCTCCAGCAATAATTATCCTCTTAGCTTTTATTTTTTTTCAGGTATTTAAAAGTTTATTTGGATGACAATCTTTTGACCCTAAGTGAACGTCTGAAAAAATTAATGTATCTGTTTTCATATTAAAACGTTATGTGGTTATTAGTTGAGTTCTTTAAAACTTCACGATTATATACTTCTCGAGTTAAATTATTTTTATCAGATTCAATTTTCAGTTTTGGCAAAAACTTTCTCTGAATTGGTATTAATTGAGATATTGGTGTTCCTGCTCTTAAGATTTCTGTCCCTTCTAAAATGTTCCAAAACATAATAACATTAATCTGTCTACTTTTTAATGGGTCTATTACTCCTTCTATCACTGTAAATCGATGCTCTCCAAAAAAACTAGGATGTGTTTGTATAAAACAATAATCTGTAGATCCAATCATCCAAGGAGTATTTATTTTTAATACAGTTTTAAGTGCATTCTCTGGAGTGTTGATAAAATCTGAATATTGATATTTTTTAAAATGCGAAACCATATTATTATCATCGACTGGTGTTGGCAACAATTCGGCTATGTAAGAAGTCCCATCGCCAGTGGTAGAAATCCTAATGTCTCTATGCAACCTAATCAAGTACCCACAAGAAATCATATCTCTTATTCCATCGCATTTTGCGGTGTTTCTGTGCTTTTGAAATGGACAACTTACATTTTTCTCTTGTCTTATCTGATGTTGTTGATATTCCTCTTTGCATTTTTTTAAAAAAGGCCTTTGTATATCCTTCGAATATACAGGAGGCCAAGCATTTATAAATGCTTCTTGTGAGCATATAAAACTAACTTCTTTTCTTTTAAAAAAATTAAACATTGTTAAAAACTATGGCTGTAGCGTACTCTTTTTCATGACTTATTGAAACCATAGCTTTGCTTTTCTTACCTTCAATGTAAATTGCTGGTTTACTATCGGTAGTTAAGATTTCAATGTCTCTATTTGCATATAATATTCCAGCTTTAAAAGCCGCCTCTTTAGCGGCCCATTTACCAGCTAGTTTTTGATACATATTCGACTTTGTAGTTTCTGCGATTTCTTTTTCTGAGAAAATTTTGTTAATAAAAGATGATTTACCATCTTCTAATCTTTTTATTTTTATAATATCTATACCAATCATATAGTCTTTCCATGTGCAAAAGCTTCGTACATATTATTTGCCGTGGGAGATATGACTTTTATTTTATTCTCCCAAATTCCTCCACGCATTTCTTCTACAGTTCTAAATCCAAGATAACTCATCGCGCTTCTTAAACCGTTAGCATAATCATAAACTACGTCTTCGATTGTCTTATCTTTTGTTAAAGGTATCATTACCTTGTCTCCTTCAACAAATAAATTCTTTTTGCTGCCATCGTAAAGTTCATAATCTTCGACTACATCTTTGCTTGCCATACCTCGATATGAAGCGAATAATTGACCGCCCTTTTCTATAATGTTTTCTTCGTCTACCACATCTGCTAAACCAGCAAAAATTCTGCCACAGATAACTCCGTCTGCTCCACTAGCTATAGCTTTTACTAAATCTCTGGGATTTCTTATGCCACCATCAGCAAGAATACTAGGTCTATTTTCTTCTTTAGGATTTTCTTGACGAAAATGATCTGCATTTGCTAATTGATAATTTCTTATAGCTTCCCAAGCATAAGATAATCCTGTAACACTAGGGCATCCAATCCCAGTCTTGATCTGCGTCAAGCACATACTTCCTGGACCAATTAAATGTCTAAAACCGTCTGCCTTTAAGTTAGCCAATCTATAGACGCTAGATTTAGTTAATGTGTTTCCTACTATAATGTCCTGTTTATAATTGGATTGCTTGTACCAAATTAAAAAATCTTCTACGCTTTTTGCAAGACCATTTGCTGTATCTAAAAAAAATACATCAGTATACATGTTTAACAAACTCAACCTATACTCACAATCTTTTAATCCTATAGCGGATATACAAAATCCACTCTCATCTTTGATTTTTTTAGCTTTTATAGTTTGATCTTCTACTTTCATGAATCTGTGAAGAACTCCTGCTGCTCCAATCTTATTCATCTTAATGCAAGATTTCACAGATGAAACTGTGTCCATTGGAGACAATATAATTGGAATATCTATATATTTATTTTTAGAAATTTTAGTGATTGTACTGACTTCTTTTCTGGAAGATATATCTGAAAAGTTTGGTAGCAAACATATGTCGTCATATCCTAACCCAGTGTCTATTTGTATTTTCATTTTAGAATTCTAAGATCGATCCATCTTTAGTTTTAACGTGAATGATCTTAGCCCTCTCTTCTTTTTTTATTTTCTCAATTTCACTTGGAAGAAGAAATTTATTCAAATTATTTTTAATATTATCTAAAAATGCAACATGATTCTTATTGCATTGACAGGTTGGATTTTCTCCAATTTTTCTATAAAAATCACAATATATCGGTAATTGTCCATCATTTCCTTTTAGATTATAAGATTGTATTATAATCACTAATTCATAATGATGTTCTATAAGGAGCACATCTTTATCTTTATCAATTTCGTTCATATTTACTAAGTACGTTTAGTATCTTAAAGTATATCATACTTGATACATAAATAAAAGAAAAAAATTCATAACCTACAAAAAAACTCGTAAATATAGATATCCAAAAATTTAGGCAAAAAGGACAAGATATCAATCTCACTAAAAAACAATCGTAATTTAGGGCTAAAAAATTTACAAAATTAACATTTAATCCTGTCTTTGATGATTGATCATAGCTCTTAATAAGTTTATTTAAGAAGGGCAGATGTTTAGAATACTCTACAAATGCGTTTGTATTGAACCAAATTATCAGTGCAACCACATTAAAAAATGATATTAAAAACGCTTGATTCATTCTGGACTCTCTGCACAATAAGAGGACTTGCGATCTGATCTTAAGCTTTTGCTATATGTATAGCTAGAATTTGCATTTGGCTCTGATGGACTACTAATTGTTTGTTTTGTTTGTGAATAACTTGATGTTGTTTGAAATTTAACTGCAGATTGATTTTGCTGTTTTGTATAAGAATAATCTTTAGTTTCGCTTCTCCAATTTAAATCAGATATGTATCTATCTGGAAATTGATTAGGGTAAACGCTGTTTGTTCCAAGGGTTCTATAGACTCCCCATTGTTGAGAAGATGTATATGTGTTTTGTTTACGGACTATATATGTGGGAAAAATTCTATGAAAAATTGTATTAGTACTTAAACTGTCGTAAAGCCAATACTCGTTATCGTTCATTTTTCTAATAGTCGAAGATGGGAACTGTCTTGGATATACGCTGTTTGTACCAAAGGTTCTAGTTATGGTGGCTTCTTGTCTTTGAGCGAAGCCCAAAGAGCTAAGTAATGACAGGATTATAATAATATATTTCATAATTTAGTTAAAAGTAAAAGAAGTGATAGGAATTAGTATAATATTGGCTATCTTGTCTCCTACATAGATATCAATCTTGGATCTTTCTCCTAAAAATCTTTCGTTGTCTGTCATCATAAATGGGCTCTTAGGTATATTAACATTAGTTACCATTAATAACAACTCTTTTTTATCTTGAGGAAGAATCAATTCTTGAAATGCGTACAAGCCATTTCTAATATAAGACTCTTTTCTTGGCAAAATTATACCAAAATGACCTTTAGGTATTTCTATCTCTATGAAAGTCTTTATAGCTTTTCTTTCTCCTGGAAACAAGTAACATCTTTCACCGCTAGATATGCTATATAAACCATCTTCGTATTCCTGTGAGGGCTTTTTGCCCTTATCGTGAAGGCTTTTAAATTTAATTTCTTGATTCATATCTTATCAATTCTATATTGTGAAATTCAAAAATCTTGCAAGCTAATGAATCATTCAAATAGTCCTCTGAATATATTACTTTTTGTATTCCATAAGAAGCTATATTCATGGCACAACAAGAGCATGGCAAAAGAGTTGAAGCTAAAATATATGGATTCTGATGTCTAGATATGCATGATAACGCGTTCGCTTCTGCATGAATTATGTAATTTCTTCTATGATCTCTATCTAACCAAAAATCTTTATCTTCTTTGTGTTTAGAGCGAAGACCATTGTACCCGACACTTAAAACCCTGCCATCCCTGTCTAAAATACATACTCCAACTTTTTTGTAGGGATCTTCTGATCTTTCCTTTACTGTATTAGATATGCTCATAGCCATATCTTCAAAAGATATTCTGTTCATGCTTTTTTTAGACAAAGCCCTATGTAAATTAATATGCCCAAAATAACGCTCATTGTCATAATTTATAATTATACATAAGATTTATAGAAAAAGCAAGTTTTGTTTTATATAATAAATATGTGACTATTACCGAGGCGAGCAATAAACTATTAGAGTATTTCTCAAAAAATACTTTCTTCTCCTTTGAGGAAAACTATCAAGACTTAATCATTTTATCCGAGAATCCAGAGTCAACTAAGATTGCCTTTATTTTGGCTTTAGATGATCTTGAAAAGAGCGAATTATTAAAAAGCCATCAAGTAGGTAAAAGAAAAGTATATATTTTAAAAAAACCTTTAAACTCTTATGATCAAAATGTAACAATCAGCGGATTCACTTCGAGTCTTATAGCTAAAGTGATTAACGATTTCTGCGAGCAAATCAAAGATCAAAAAGATTATTGTGATGCTAAATTCATCTCGGAAAAAGACATAAGAAATTTGGTATTTTTAGCTAGTTTAAAAACTTCTAAAAAAGAAGATTCTTGACTTCTAATTTAAAATAAATTATAATTCAGTAATGCAAAATAAAATAATTGGCGTAGCAGGATGCGCTAGATCAGGTAAAGATACTTTTTTTAATATACTTCAAAAATATATACCAGAAGTAGAACAAGTTGCTCTAGCTTTCGAACTTAAAAAAGATTTAGACGATTTTGTTAAATCTAAAATCGGTATATCCATCTTCACCGATGAGACTAAAGAAAAGAGCTTAATTCGTGGCTTAATGGTCGAATATGGTAAGATTAAAAGACATCAAACTGAGGGAGCATATTGGACTTGCTTGGCTCAGAAAAAAATCAATGAAATTTTAAGATCTAATAAAATTCCAGTTATTACAGATATAAGATATGATATTTATCCAAAGGATGAATTTCATTGGCTTAAAAATGATAACAATGGAGTAATGGTTCATATCACCAGAATGTTTGGTAATGATGAAATCCCTCCAGCTAATGAAGAAGAGTCTATCAACAATGAAAAGTTAAGGAGCAAAGCAGATTACTCTATCGAATGGAATACTGTAGAGTCTAATCATATCGCATCTGAAGATGAAAATTTAAACGAAATCGTGAAAGGATTTATAAAATATTATGATAAATTTAGAAAGTAAACCTGACGGATATTTAATTAAAAGAGTGCAAAAAACCAATTGTGAGGAGAGCTTGTGCCTTCTCATAAAAAGACATACTCCATTATGCTATAAGATATACAAAAAATATGTTCCGTCTTTTAATGTTAAGAATATTGATTTAAATGAAGTATATCAACAAAAAGATTATGTAGTATATAAAACTGCTATCTCTTTTAAACCAAGCAAAAAAGTAAAATTTTCAACTTGGTTAGGTAATCAGATTAGATATCAGTGCTTAAATACTATTAACAAAAAAGAAGATTTAATATATTTAGATCAAAAAGATATAACATTTTTAATAGATCGAAGCTCTCATTCTCAAGTCAATAGTAAACTAGATGATTTAAAGGACTATATGGTATCTTTATTAGAACAGATTAAAGATCAAAGGATATATGAAATATTCAATATGAGATATTTTCAAGATCCTTCTAGTCAGACTTGGACTAAAATTGCTAAAAAATTGAATATGAGTACCCAAAATGCAATTAATCTACATAATAAAGGTGTGCAAATTTTAAAAAATAAGTTGACAAGTAAGGATTTGTTTGATAAAATATAAAAATAAGGAGATACTAAAAAACAAAATGAGCGATACAAATACAAATACAGATACAAATGGTAAAACAGATTGGTCTAAGCGTGAGCTTGGAGCATTGTGGAAGAAGAAAAGCGCAACACAAACGTACTTAAGCGGTCATCTATCTTTTGAAGATGGCGAGCGTATGAATGTGATTATCTTTTCAAACAAGAACAAGAAGAGTGAAAATGCCCCAGATTTTCGCGTTTATGTTTCTGAAAAGCCTCAAGCTAAATCTGCATCAGGTAGTACACCAACGCCTTCCGTAGCACCAGCTAAGAAAGCCGTTGCAAAGACACCAGTTGCAGCAGTTATTGAAGAAGACGAAGATATTCTGTGAGTAAAGACTTTGCATTACATTTACCTGTCAATGCAGTAAGTTTTGGGCAGGTTTCAGTTAGTATTCTTAGAGAATTCTATAGAAGAAAACTGGAGCCTTGCCTATTTCTTATTGGTTCTCAAGCAGATCTTGGAGTTTATAATGCAGATTCTGACTTTACTAAGTGGATAGAGGGTTGTGCCATTAAAGCGCTGAAAGATCACAAGAGATCAAACCCTATATTTAAATTATGGCATCTAAATGGCTCTTTGGAAAGTTATAGCGATAAGCAAGTATTGTTAACATTTTATGAATTAGATTCACCAACTTCAGAAGAAATTAATATTGTCAGAAACAATACTAAAGTATTAGTGTCTTCTGAATATTCTAAAAGCATCTTTCAAGATGTTGGATTAACAAATGTTGATTACCTTCCTTTGGGTTTTGATCAAAACAGCTTTAAGGTAAAAAATACATCAAAAATTCTTAATGACAGGATTACTTTTAATGTAGTAGGAAAATTAGAAAGAAGAAAGCATCACGCAAAAATTATCAAATCTTGGGCTGCTAAATATGGCAACAATAAAGATTATTATTTAAACTGCTCTGTTTTCAACCATTTTATTAAACAAGAAGATCAACAAAAATTACTTTTGAATCTATTGGATAATAAAAAATATTTTAACATCAACTTCTTAGGATTTATGCCCACGAATAGTATATACAACGATTATTTAAATAGTTCAGACATTGTTATAGGTATGAGTGGTGCAGAAGGTTGGGGATTACCAGAGTTCAATAGTTTATGCTTAGGAAAGCATGGAGTTATATTGAATGCTCATGCTTATAAAGGATGGGCAAATGAAGAAAATGCTACCTTGGTTAATCCAAGTGGCAAAGTTGAATCTTATGATGGAGTCTTCTTTAAGAAAGGTTCTCCTTTTAATCAAGGTAATATATTTGACTTTGATCACAATGAGTTCCTTAAGTCTTGTGATATTGCCATAGATAAGGTTAAAAAGGACAGAGTAAATACTGCTGGAATAAAGCTGCAAGATAAATTCACATATGAAAAAATGGTAGATTCAATTCTATCTTATCTATAATGCCAGAATATTTATATCAACATCCCTCTTCGGGAGAAACTATTAGTATTATTCAAAGTATTCATGATCGTCATGAATATATTGATAAAAAAAAGATTAAATGGAATCGAGTTTATACTGTCCCTCAAATGGGAGTTGATACAAAAATGGATGGTTCTATGGACTCTAAGAAATTTGCTGAAATGACTGGCAATAAAAAAGGTACTATGGGCGATCTATTCGATCAAAGTAAAGAGCTATCAGAAGCTCGTAAGAAAATCCATGGTGGCAAAGACCCAGTAAAGCAAAAGTATTGGAAAGAGTGGAGTAAGAAACGAAAAGGTAAGAAACATCCTGAGATGTTCAAAGACTAATTAAAAACGTTTATTTGAAATTAAACGAATTCTAATTTAAGTTTTAGTGGATTGACTGGTTGACCTCTATCGAATCTTTTTATAAATTTCGTTCCTTCTGTTGGCATTACAGCAGAATAAGATTTACCATTCTTTAAGAATATCTTAATTTGATCAGCTAATACAGAAACTCCATCTAGATTCTTAATACTGGCATTGAGTGACCTTGCTATAGCACATCCTTGAGGATCAGCTAATGACCCTTCTTGAATATTTTTATTTGTTACTTTGATCTCTTTTTTCATTTTACGTTTCCTTTACTTTATAATCATAGTTATTACTGTCTTCTGTAATCCATTTGGGACTATTTTCTGCAGTATAGATATGACTATTTATTTTTCTTTGCAACAATACTTCATTTGGTTTTGTAGCGAAGCTTGGATCGAATACTTTTAGCCTATTGTTTGGTTGTATTGCAAAATTTCCATTATCTAGCTCTATAACATGGCCAGCTTTATGTTGATCGGGTTTTTGACTAAATCCAAAATTCATTTCATTATAATCACTATGAGCCCAATCTAATGTAAAAAGATAACGACCACGATACTGTTCTCCAGACCTTCCAGTATATTTAATAACTTTATTTTCTAATAAATAAAAAGTAGTTACAGATATATGATAACTAAAACTATCCCAAAGCTCTAATTCATTTAACTCCATGTCTGGTGCATCTTCTTTAGAACAAAAAGCGCTAATGGGAGCATGCCACCAAATACCACCATCTTCCATAAGAAAATTAAAAAGAGGAGCTTGGCTAGGCAAACTAGTAACACCAAAGATCAGACATTTATATTTTTTTTCAAAACTATCTTCTTGATTTCTTAGATAGTTTCCTCTAACAAAACATTCTATTGGAGGTATGTTAGCGTTTAAGTAGGCCACGGTTAATTTATTTACACTTAATTTAAAATATGGTGTAAATAGTTGTGGAAACCTCATGTCTAAAAAGCATAGAAAAGAACAAAAAGAGGACAAGTCGCCAGTAGTTCCTCAAAGAGATAAAATTCAACAACCCCTGAATATTAGAGATCTTAATTGGACTGAGAATCAAAAAAAATTCATCCAAACTTTACAAGATAAATCTACTAAGATGGTATTCTGTAAAGGTCCAGCAGGAACAGCTAAAAGCTTATTAAGCGTTTATTGCGCTCTTCATGCAATTAATAATAAGAAGGTAGGAGAGATCTTCTATATTCGTAACCCTGTTGAAAGTAGCACTCATAATCTAGGATTTTTAAAAGGTGATCTTCATGAAAAATTAGACCCATATTTACAGCCTTTAATGGATAAGCTTCATGAATTACTACCCAAAGGCCAAGCAGAGTTATTATTAAAACAAGAGAGAGTTAAAGGTCTTCCATTAGGATTCTTAAGAGGACTTAGTATTAATGCTAGTTATATTATATGTGATGAAGCTCAAAATTTAAGTATTCATGATCTTTTATTAGTTAGCACTAGAATGGGTAAGTTTAGTAAATTAATATTTATTGGAGATATTCGTCAATCAGATATTAAAAATAGTGGATTTGAAAGAATATATCAACTTTTTGATGATGAAAAAAGCAAAAATAAGGGAATAGTGACTTTTAAATTTGGAACAGATGATATTATGAGAAATGATATTCTTGCTTATATAATTGAGAAGTTCGAAGAGGTTCATTAATATTTAGAAAAAAATATATTTAAAGCATATAATGAAAATATGCTGAAAACATATTGCAGTTCATGTGGAAATTCGATACAGTATCTAGAAGTCAAACCTAATTTTTGCACTAAATGTGGATGTAATTTAAGCACTGGTAAATCAACTCAGACTAATGTTAAGTTCGAACCACAAATAGAGATTATTCAAAAGCCTTCTATATCTAATTTAAATTGGGATATTGAAATAGATAAACCTAAAGGATACAAGTTAAAAGACTTAGCTAAAGGAGAAAAAAAGTCAATATCTGAAAGAAATATAGATGACTCGAGTTTGACTAAAGAAGAATTTCTTAGACAATTTCAAAAAGAAGCTGGTACTTTAAGAAGAGGTACTCAGGCTGAAGATGATTCTAGTGATAGTTCTGATTACGAAGAAGATGATGATTCGTGAAAAAACCAAGTTTTGAAAATAAATTTCAAGAAATTAATGTAGAGATCTACAAAAGAAAACATAAGTGGAGTTTGACTTCACTTGCTTGGATGGATTTTGATGATGTTTCCCAGATATTAAGAATACATATTCATAAAAAATGGAAGATGTATGATCCAAGTCAACCTTTAGCTCCTTGGATTAACAGAATTGTTAGTAATCAAATAAAAAATTTAATTAGAAATAATTATGGAAACTATTCTCGTCCTTGTTTGAAATGCGCAGCAGCAGAAGACGAAGATCATTGTAGTATATACGGAAAGCAATGCAACGCATGCCCATTATACGCTGCTTGGGAAAAGAATAAAAAAAATGCACATGATACAAAACTTCCATTAGCTTTAGAAAATCATACTCAAGAAGTTCATAAAATGCAAGATTCTAAAATAGATATAGAAAAGAGTGCAAAAAATATCCATAAAAAAATGCAACAAGTACTTAAGCCTACTGAGTGGAAAGTGTATCAACTGCTTTACATCGATCATAAAGACGAAGATCAAGTAGCTAATAGTATGGGATATAAAACCAGTGAAAAAAATAGAGCGCCAGGGTATAAGCAAGTTCAAAATATTAAAAAATCCATTATGATTAAAGTAAAAAAATATCTTTATAGTGACGATGTGGATATAGTATGAATGAATTAGAGCTAACAGATGATCAAAAGAAAAAAATTCTAGAGGAATGGAATTCAAGAAAAACTAATCCCCCTTCTTTAGCAGAATTGACTAAATTAATATTTGGAGAAGGATTAGACGGAAGAAGTCAGCAAGGTAAAGCTATCAAAGTATATTTGGCATCTAGACAAATTACTCCTAAAAAAAGTCATGAATACGAAGCAAAGGGCTTAATTGAATTAACTGAAGAACAAAAAGAATATATTAGCCATAGTTGCTCTACTATGACTTCTGTAGAAATAGCAAGAATCATTTTTAAAAATACTCAGCTAACTAATTTAAATCAAGAAACAAGAACTGTATCAGATCATATAAAAACTCTGGACACAAAAATTGTATACGCTGATCCAAATAATATTCCAGAAGGTAACTATAAAGCTCCAGCTACATTTAATAGATGTTTATCTAGGATTAACAGATATGTTCATGAAGGTATAGATGAAAGTAAATTAACTGGTAAGCAAAAGAGAGACATACAATCTCTAATAGGATATTTACATACCTATCGTTTTTTGCATCAAATTAATACCTATCAAGATGAGCAAGAACGAGAACTTTTTGAAAGTAGTTTTATACGATATACTTACGATAAGAATGACCTAACTCAAGAAGAAGTAGATCAATATATCGTGCTTTCAACTGAAGTAATTATATCTTCTAATATACAAGAAACTATCGCCGTCTTGCAAGTCCAGATGGATGAAGCTGTTCAAGCTGGAGAAAAGATATCAATGTCATTGGTTGAAGCAATCAGTACTTCTAGAAATGAATATAATCAATCTGTTGGTAGACAACAAAAATTACTCCAAGATCTAAAAGTAAAAAGAAGCGATAGATTAAGTAAGCAAGTAAAAGAAAATGCTTCAATATTAAATCTTGTAGAACTATGGAAAGAAGAGGAAAGTCGTAAGGAGATGCTGAAAATGGCCGAGATGAGAAAAGAATTGTTAACTAAAGAGATTGAAAGACTTAGCACAATAGATGAAATTAAAGCTAGGATTATGGGCATATCTATAGATGAAGTCTTGAATGGATAAAATGCAAGTAGAATGTAAAGTATGTAATGAACTTTTTTCTGCAGATAAAATCTTACATCTGCATTTAAAAGCTCATAAAATAAGTATAGCAGAATATTATCAAAAATATCATGCCAGACATGATCTACATACTGCTGAAATGATAAATTTTAAAAATAAAGATCAGTATTTTATTGATGATTTTAATAATAAGAATAATCTTAAAGCATATATTAAAAATTTAGAGCCCAGTGCTTTGGAAAACTTCTTAACAAATATCCTCATTAAAAGAAAAGAGTCTAAAAATTTAGTCTTTTCTCCTACTCAAGTTGAACTACGCTCTACGATAATGCCCTCAATAGTAACTTTTAATAAGTATAAATTAAATTATTATAATATATGTGACAAAATTGGACTTAAAAACAAATTCTTTAACTACGAAGGTGAAGAGTTAAAATTTGAAGAATCAAAAAATCATCAAATAATGGTAGACACCAGAGAGCAGAATCCTCTTAGACTTAAATATAAACAACAAGTGGCAAAACTAGATTTTGGAGATTATACGCTAAACGATTTAGAGAGATGCTGTTTCACCGCTGTAGAAAGAAAGAATCTTTCAGACTTTATTGGCACTATGAGTGCTGGCTATGATCGATTTAATAATGAGATAGAAAGAGCTAAAAACGCTAATTACTATTTAATTGTACTTGTCGAGGAGTCTATAAATGACGCTCTTTCATTTAATTATTTACCTCATATATCTAAAAAGATAAAAGCAACCCCAGAGTTTATATTTCATAGAGTAAGAGAATTATCTCAAAAATATGATAATATTCAATTTGTATTTACTGATGGTAGAAAGAGAGCTTCAGAATTACTTATCAAAATATTAACTGGTAATTGTTTCTCAAAAAAATATGATTTACAATTATTGGTTGATTTAGGCATAATTTAATATGTGGTACTCTCCAGATAAATATAATAAACCTAATTTAGTAGACACCAACAAAGAACTACTAAAAATTGAGGGTCCAATGATGGATAAAGAAGCTAGAATAAGTCTAGCAAAATTTTTAAGGACAAATTTGGGAATTACAACTGAATTAATCAGCGGAATTAAACTCGCTCCATATCAAGAGATAACTTTAAAGGCGTTCTTTAATCGTAATTTTAATATGTGCATCTTTGGTCGAGGTTGTGGAAAAAGTTTCATAGCTAGTGTTTATTGTTTTCTGCAGTGCATTTTTGAACCTAATTCTAAAATTTTAATAGCTGGCCCTACATTCAGAACAGCAAGAAATATATTTACTAATCTTGAAAAAATAGTAAATAGTAAAGAAGCTCAATTATTGCAACAAGCTTTTGGAGTTAAAAGCAAAAGAAATGATTTATTCGAATGGCAAATCAATGGTGGAAACATAGTGGCTATACCTTTGAATGGTGAAAAGGTTCGAGGTTTCAGAGCAAATGTTCTTGTGTTGGATGAGTTTCTACTTATACCAGAAGACATAATTAAAAATGTGCTTATGCCGTTCTTAGTCGCCCCACAAAACATGAAAGAAAGAATTCAAATAAGAGAGATGGAGGATAAACTTATCTCTGAAGGATTGATGAAGCATGAAGATAGAATGGTTTTTCCAAATAAATCTAAAATGATAGCTTTATCTTCTGCTAGTTATACATTTGAAAATTTATATAAAACTTATAAGGAATGGATCTCAAATATCTACTCTGAAGATCAAGTAAAAGATGCTACATATTTTGTAAGCCAAATGGGATATGATTCACTGCCAGAAGAAATGATCGATAAGACTATTATAGAAGAAGCTCAAGCTGGTGGATTAAGTCATAGTGGATTTTTAAGGGAATACTGTGCTCAATTTACAGATGGTAGTGATAGTTATTTTTCAGCAAAAAAAATGCATGAATGTACTATACCTGATGGCGAATCTCCTACTTCTAAAATATATGGAGATAAAGACAAAAAATATATAATAGCTATTGATCCAAGTTTCAGTAATAGTCCAAGCTCTGATTATTTTGCTATGAGCGTACTTGAACTAGACGAAGAGAAAAAAGATGCAACTATAGTCCATTCTTATGCAGTAGCTGGTGGAGATCTTAAAGACCATATTTTATATTTTCATTATTTGATGACTAACTTTAATGTGGAAATGATTATTATTGATAATGCTGGATATCAATTCATTGATTCAGCAAATGAAAATGAATTATTTAAAAAATCAAATATTGATCTTAAATTTTTTGATGTTAATTCAGATGCAGAAGGAACAGAATATGATCTAATGTTGAAAGATGCAAAAAGACAATTCAATAAAGAAACTAAAAGAATATGTTTCAAGCAAGTGTTTACTATAGAATTTATTCGTAAAGGCAATGAATACCTTCAAGCAAGTATAGATCATAAGAAAATATGGTTTGCTAGTCGTATATCTGCAAATGGAGATTCGTTTGGAAGAGTAACTGGTCATAATATTAATATAGAAAACACTGGATTTGATAATTTAATTGATTTTGTTGAGAACCAAGATGATATGATCTATGGTACAAAGAAAGAATGTAGTTTAATAGAGATAAGAAGCACCAGCCGAGGACTTCAATCTTTCGATTTGCCTCAACACTTAAAAAGAAATACTAGCGCTACTCGAGCAAGAAAAGATAGATATACAGCTCTTATGCTAGGTAATTGGGCTAGTAAGATATACTTTGATTTAATTAAAGTAGAGAATAAATTAGAAAATGATACATTTACTCCTATAATGTTAAAATAGGTGTAATTTCTAAAAATAATCAAAAATGACTAAAAAACCCCAAAAAGACGAAAAAATAACTAATTTTACAACTACCGAATCTGAGCCATTAATGGCTTTAGGTGGTCTAAAAGAAGCAAAAGCTTCTGATAAGGCTCGTAGAAATAGAGCTGGTACTATTGAGAGAACTGATAAGTACTCTAATATATCTAATGGTCTAATACCTTTTAATCGTGCTACCACAAATATATATAGTTCATCTAACATGGATATCAGAGATGCTGTAATATTGTGTCAAAAATGCTATTATAATTTTGCTATATTTAGAAACACAATAGATTTAATGACAGAATTTAGTTCTAGTAAAATTTATTTCAAGAATGGTAGCAAAAAGAGCAGAGACTTTTTTGAAGCTCTATTTGATAAAATTAATTTGTGGTCTTTTCAAGATAAATTTTTTAGAGAATACTATCGCTCTGGAAATGTATTTATTTATAGATTTGACACAAATATTAAAGAAGATGATTTAATAAAAATTACTCAAACTTTTGGGATAAGCAAAGCTGCATCTGTTACTCTTCCTGCTAGATATATTATTATTAATCCTGCTGATGTACAAATTGGTGGAAACATTAGTTTTGTTACAAACACATTTTATAAAGTGTTAAGTGATTACGAACTAGAAAGATTAAGAAATCCTAGAACAGAAGAAGATAAGGAAGTTTATAATTCTTTACCAGAAGATGTAAAACAAAATATACAAAAGAAAACAAGCTCTGCTATCATGCCACTTGACACTGCAAGATTAGTTGCTGTTTTTTATAAAAAACAAGATTACGAGCCATTTTCTGTTCCTATGGGTTATCCAGTTCTAGAAGATATAAATGCTAAAGCTGAGATGCGTAAAATGGATATGGCTGTAACAAGAACTACTCAACAAGCTATTCTTCTTGTAACTATGGGCACAGATCCTGAAAAAGGCGGAGTTAATCAAAAGAATTTAGAAGCAATGCAAAGCTTGTTTCAAAATGAAAGTGTTGGAAGAGTATTGATAGCAGACTATACGACAAAGGCTCAATTTGTTATTCCAGCTATCGGTGATATTCTTGATCCTAAAAAATATGAAGTTATTGATAGAGACATTCAAATGGGATTAAACAATATACTAATTGGAAGCGAAAAATTCGCTAATCAAACTATAAAAGTTCAAGTATTCATTGAAAGATTAAAGCAAGCTAGAGAAGCATTTATAAATGAATTTTTGTTTCCAGAGATTGTGAGAATAAGCAAGAGTCTTGGATTCAAGAACTATCCAACACCATACTTTGAAGATATTGATCTTAAAGATGATATTCAATATTCTAGAGTTTACAACAGACTAATGGAACTTGGAATATTAACTCCAGAAGAAGGCCTTACAGCTATTGAAACTGGTCGTCTTCCAGATCCAGAGTCATCATTAGAAAGCCAAAAGAAATACAAAGAGTTAAGGGATCAAGGATATTATACTCCTTTGATTGGCGGTAGCCAACCTCAAGGTGGCCGACCAGTCGGAAGTGGATCACCTCAAACAACAAAAAATATTAGTCCAATTGGAACTGGTCCTCAATCAAAAGCAGAATTTAGCGCTAAAAAAGTATCTGAAAATTTTTCTATCGCTTCGAAACTAGAAGATCATGTCTCAGATTTAATTAAACAAAAATTTAATATCAAAAAATTAAATAAACAACAAAAAACTATAGCTAATGATATTTCTAAAATGGTTATTAGCAATGAGAATACAGAAAATTGGATACAAAGCGCTGCTAGTTATGTTGAGAATCCAATTGATAAGAATCAAGATAATATAAAAGAAGTTTTAGAAATTGCAGAGAATCATCAAGTAGATTTTTATATCGCTAGTATTTTAAGAAATAGTAAAATTTAATCTCCTGGATAGACGCATATATCATCATTTAAGATGATAGTAAAATCTATAGGATAATCTTCTTTTTCTCCAGCTTCTCTTTTCCTATTATTTGATGCATCTGTTATAGCTTTTAATTTTAATATATCGTCTCTAGAATAAATTTTAGGTCCATAGTACATCCATTTATTTTCTGGTTCATCCCAAAAAGCAAAGGCTCCGATTAAATTATATTTTTTAATGTATTGTTCGTATTTATTTGCAATTGGTGATTGCCATTGAAGTTTCTCTTTATTAAATGTCCATGATGGAAAAGGTTGTACATCTATAAAAGCATCTAATTCTGAATCATAAATAGTTGTATTAATGGAAGGAAATTTATTTCTAAATGTAGAGTTCCAAGAGCATTGTATCCATTTTCCTGGAACTAAAGAGTTACAAAATGTGATTCCTATATTTTCATTTTCTTTGCCATAAGGATCTAAAATAGAATCATTATCTACTTTAATTATATTTATGACTATGTTTTTTTCATTTAATTGAGCAAAATGTGCCATATAAAAATCCTCTTAATCAAATCTAAAAGTGCCAGCAGCTGTGAACACATGATAAGACGTATCACTAGCAGCATGATATGTAATATTATTTCCACCAACACCCACTATAGTACCTGTATACCTAACCACTACAACTCCTGCTTTAGATGCCGAGCTTAGTCTTGATCCAGCGCCATACATTCTTCCTTCATTGCTACCGCCACCTCCTCCAGCACCAGTGCCTCCACTGCCATGCTGTGAGCCTCCTCCAGAACCAACATGTGTAGTTACAGTATTCCAACCTGCAACAGTTGCATTAAAAGGAGGAACAGCTTTGGTGTTCGCGTCTAATGCGTAACCATTTCCATATCCAGAAGTTTCATTATTACTACCATCTACTCCTCTTTCTGCATAACCTCCTCCGCCACCAGATAAATAAGGATAATTACCATAATCTCTTCCATAACCACCTCTCTGTCCTTGAACTATATTATAAGTGCCTTGTCCTGCAGTAGGATTTGTATATCCACTTCCTGGGCTACCAGAACTACCTCTGCATGGATTACCAGATCCACCACCTGATCCACCCGTAGAGCCTGGTGAAGAACCACAATATCCAAGTCCACCAGCACCACCTCCTTTGGCTATGTAATTTGCAGTAAATTGACTATCACCTCCACTAGCAGTAGTTGATGCTGCTCCAATCGTAATAGCATAGTTGGTTGCAGCTACTGGAGTCAGTGTGAACCAAGGTAATACTCCTCCACCTCCTCCACCACCCGCGCCACTGCCACCACCACCAGCTACAACAAGCACTTGCATAGAGCTTGGCATTCTACTTTTACCATAACCATCGCTCATCGAGATTGTGCTTCCATCTGTGGTCACTTTAAATAAAGTTCTTAGATTGCTTTGATTAAGAGAAATTAAAAGTGTTCCAGCTAATCCAAGTTCTACATTAACATTATTTAAACTAATTGGTCCAGAAGATGGCAAAGGCATAAAATTTTATTTATGTTTTAGTTTTTCTATCTCTAGAGAAAGTTCTTTAATAGCCTCTATCAATAAAGGTATTAATTTTTCGTAATAGACTGTTTTATAATTTTCTCCTGTTTTAGAAATTGTTTTACCTGTCGAATCAGTTGAGCAATCAATTGGAGCTAAAGTAACAATTTCTGGTAATATTTTTTCTACTTCTTGAGCGCTAATTCCAACTTGTAATGAATCATTATTATAACCAAGTTCTTTGGCTTTAGAATTTTCTTTGTAGTAATAGCCATTTAAAGAATTGACTTTTTCTAATGCATTTGATATTTTACCTATAAAATCTTTAAGACGTTCATCTGAATAGTAAGCTGTAATATTATTGGTTGCTCTAATTTCGCCAGCTGTGCCACTTGATGCTGTACCAACACCAAGAGAGTTTACTTGATAATTATTACCAGTCGCCAAAGCATTTGCTGTTGTAGCTGTTGTAGCCGTTGTAGCATTCCCACTTAATGAAGCAGTAATAGTTCCAGCGCTAAAATTGCCACTAGCATCTCGTGCAACAATTGCAGAAGCAGTATTAGCGTTTGTTGCAGTCGTGGCGCTATTAGAGACTTTGAGTGCGGTACTTATGGTTGCTAGTTTGGTATCAACTATAGCAGCAGATGCGCTAATGTCAGCGTTAACTATGCTAGTGCCAAGAGATAGTTTGCTGTAAGCTATAGCAGCAGTTGCGCTAACATCAGCGTTAACTATGCTAGTACCAAGAGACAGCTTGCTATAAGCGATAGCAGCAGTTGCGCTAATGTCAGCGTTAACTATGCTAGTACCAAGAGACAGCTTGCTATACGCGATAGCTGCAGCACTATCTACGTTAGCATTGGTTATAAAACCCCAAACTGGAGCTGCGTCTCCAGCGCTTTTTAAAACGTGAGCAGTTGTTCCATAATTAGCTGCTCCACCAAAAGCAATTCCGCCGTTTGGTGTTATCCTAAATCTTTCACTACCAGCAGTATCTATACTAACTGCGTCACTAGTAACAAATCTTATAAATGTGTTAGTATCTCCAGCGTGAATAATTTTATCAGTAATTGTAACATCTCCATTTACCTCGAATAAAGTGCTAGCAGAAATAGTATTAATTCCAACGTTACCACTATTTGTTATAAACAATCTGCTAACTCCTGCTGTAGTTAAATCTAAACCAGTTAATGAGCTATTTAGGCTCTCTACTTGAAGTGTTCTTGCCATAATTATTATTACACCTATAAATACTTTATATTAAAAAGACTATAAAAAATAATATTTATACACAAGAATATGTAATTTATTCATTTATTCACATTCAAGTAAGTTTTTTCTTTTATATGTCTTAAGAATGATGTAATATAGAGTCTAGTCTTTTGATATGAATAAAAACATTTTAGTAAAAAAACGTAACGGAACTTCTGAAAAATTTGATATAGAAAAAATCAATAAAGTTATTAAATGGGCAATTGAAGGTTTATCTGGAGTAAGTCTCACAGATATAGAAATCAATGCTAAGATTAATATGCATGAAGGAGTTTCAACAGAAGAAATTCATAAGCTTATAATTGAGAGCGCAGCAAACTTGATCACTATTGAAAATCCAAACTATCAATATGTTGCTAGTAGGTTACTAAACTACCAATTGCGTAAAGATGTATGGAAAGGCAAGCATGCACCACGACTAATAGAATTTATACAAAATAGTATAAAAAATAAAATTTATGATCCTATATTATTAGAAAAATACACTGATGACGAAATAAATAAAATGGGAGAATTTATTGACCATGATAGAGATTTTATATTCACTTATGCTGGAATCAAACAACTTTGCGATAAATATTTAATTAAAAATAGAACAAATGGTGTGATCTATGAAACACCACAATTTGCTTACTTATTAATATCTGCTTATGCTTTTATAAATCATCCAATAGAGACAAGAGTTAATTATGTAAGAAAATTCTATGATGCTATTAGTAAGCATAAAATTAATCTTCCAACCCCAATTATGGCTGGAGTAAGAACTAGTAGCAGAAATTATGCTAGTTGTTGTCTTATCGGAGTCGATGATACAAGAGAGAGTATTACTGCTAGTGCTACTGCTGTGAGTATGGCTACTGCTAATAGATGTGGTATTGGAATTGATGTGAGTAAGATTAGAGCTATAGGTTCTCCAATTAAAAACGGAGAAGTTGTTCATACTGGTTTAATTCCATTCTTGAAAATCTATGAAAGTAGCGTAAAAGCTTGGCAACAGAATGGATTGAGGGGTGGTAGTGCAACTTGTAATATTCAATGGTGGCACTATGAGATTGAAGATATTATAGTATTAAAAAATAATGCTGGCACAGATGATAATCGAGTTCGTAAACTTGATTATACTGTTGGTATGAGTAAACTATTTTATGATAGAGTATTAAAAGATGAAGATATTACATTATTTAATAACTCTGAAGTCCCAGAACTTTATGAAGCTTGGGGAACAAAAGATTTTGATAAGATTTATAAAGAGTGTGAATCTAAAAGATTAAAAATAAAAAAGAAAGTATCTGCTCGCAAATTGTTTTCTCTTATAGTTAAAGAAAGAGTCGAAACAGGCAGAATTTATATTTTAAATGTTGATCACGCTAACGATCATGGAGCTTGGCTAGACAAAGTAACAATGAGTAATCTGTGTACTGAAGTCATTCATCCTACTATTCCATTAAATGATTATAATGATAAAGATGGTGAAATTGGAATGTGTATTCTTTCAGCAGTAAATATGTTAGAAATTAAAAATTGGCAAGATCTTGAAAAGACCTGCGATCTTATCGTAAGATTTCTAGAAGAAATCATTGACATTCAAGACTATTTTAATATTGCTGCTGAGAATTTTGCTAAAAAACGTAGAAGTTTAGGGATTGGAATTACAAACCTTGCAGCTTATCTAGCTAAAAATGAATTAAAATATAGCTCTGATAAAGCTTTATCAGTCCTTGATGAATGGATGGAGCATTTCCAATACTATCTTCTCAAGTCTAGTCTTGAAATAGCTAAAGAAAAAGGCAGGTGTGAAAAATTTGATAGAACAAAATATTCTAAAGGTTTATTACCAATAGATACATACAAAGATAAATTAGATGAAATTGTTAAAAGAAAATTATCTTTAGATTGGGATCAGTTAAGAAAAGACATAAAAGAGTTTGGACTAAGACACTCTACACTTTCGTCTTGTATGCCTTGCGAAAGTAGTTCAGTTATTCAATGCTCTACAAATGGTGTTGAACCAATTCGTAGTCTTATGACTTACAAGACTAGTAAAATGGGCAAACTTCCAGTTATGGTTCCAGGCATCGGAAAATATGAAGAGAACTATGAACTAGCTTATGATCTCAAAGATAACATTGGACTATTAAAAATCAATGCTGTTATTCAAAAATATATTGACATGGCTATATCAACTAATGTATACTACAATTATAGTCATTATGAGAATAACATATTGCCAGATTCTAAAGTCATGAAAGAAATAATGTATGCATATAGTCTTGGCTTAATAAGCTTATATTATAATAACACAGATGATGGTGATAAAGAACAATCTATGACTCAAAAAGAAGATGATTGTGCTAGCGGAGCGTGTAAATTATAGCCCTATGAAAACAGTTTTAAATTTAAAAAACGTAGACTATACTAAACAACCTTTGTTTCTTGGAGAAGATCTAAATTTACAAAGATATGATCGTTTTAAATATCCTATATTTTTTGAATTATTCAAGAAGCAGAACGAAAACTTTTGGTGGCCTCACGAAATCGCTCTTGGTAAAGACAGAAGTGATTATCAAAATTTAACTGATACTGAAAGATTTGTATTTGATAGTAATTTAAGATTTCAAACTCTTGGTGATAGCATGCTTTCTCGTAGCATTCATTCTCTTAAAGATTATGTAAGCAATCCAGAACTTGAAATTTGTATGAATACTTGGGCTCAATTTGAAGGCATTCATAGTTATAGCTATTCTTATCTTCTTAATAATGTCTACCCAGATCCAACTAAATTTTTTGATAGCATAATGCAAGATAAAGAGATCACAAGTCGCGCTGAACTTATTAGAAATAACTTTGATAAAATTCTTGGCGATGATGAAAAGAAAGATCCTAAACAAAAGATTTTTGATGCTATTCTTTCTATTAACGTAATGGAAGGACTTGTGTTTTATGTTTCTTTTGCTTGTTCCTTTTATTTTGGATATCGCGGTAAGATGGAAGGTAATTCTAAAATTATTAAATTTATTCAAAGAGATGAAGCTTTGCATTTTGCTACTTCTCAAAATCTCTTAAAGATACTTCGTGATGAAGATGAAGAAGGTTTCACATCTATTGTAAAGAAAAATGAAGACAAGATCTATGCTTTCTACGAACAAGCAGCAAAGAACGAAAGTGAATGGTCTCAATATCTCTTTAGTAATGGTAGTTTACTTGGATTAAATGCTGAGGTTTTAGATGGTTACTCTAAGTGGCTTTGTGATAGCAGATTAAGAAGCTTAGGCTATAAGAAGATCTTTAATCAAAAGGATAATCCTATAGCTGGATGGCATGATAGCTATTTAGATAGTAGTAAAGTACAAGTTGCGCCACAAGAAACAGAAATTTCATCCTATAAAATAGGAGCTAGAAAAACTGATATAACTGATGATGATTTCTCTAATTTAAAACTATAACAGTATATATAATGTGTAATTATATGTGTGAATTTGGATATCAACATATTATTTAATTTAGTCTTAGGAGCATTATCTTTCCTTGGAGGATGGCTATTTACCAGAGTCTTTTCACTTTTTGATAAGCAAGAGAAACTAATGAAAGATTTGAATGATAAAACTTTCAGCGACTTTATAATTTTAAGAAAAGAGCTAGAAGCAGAGAGTAGAAGAAATGAACAAGATATTGCTGATCTAGCTTTAAAAGTAAGCACAACTTATGCTACGAAAGATACTGTAGAGAATGCTATGGAAAAGATTGAAGATAAGCTTGATAGGAATTTTGAATTGATTCAACAATATTTTTTCGATAAAAACTAATTTAACTGTAATAGTTTAAGTGATCGTAACTCATAAAGATATTGAATATCTTTCTAAAAAACTAGAATTGTCAGAAGAGAAGACTTTCTGCTTAATAAATGACCCAGAAGCCATAGAAGCAATACTAACAAAAGCATCAGCGCAAGACTTGCATGGTGAAGAGGTAGTTGGTATCAGTTTTAAACTTTTTGCAGTTCTATCTATTTTAAAATATAGCCAAGATTTAGATTATGATTTTAATGAAAAAGAATATATAAGTGATACTATAAGTAAAAAGTATCCAGTTATAAGTAAAGACAAGCTAGAAGATGAGTTTATTTTTAATATAAAAAAAGATGAAGATACTGCTCAGTACTTTACTGTATTCTTAGGATTCTTTCATAAGAAGTTGGAAAGACCAAGAAGATGTTATCCTAATCAGAAGACTTATTACATGATAGCTAAACAAGGATACGAGAACTCAAACAAAGAAAAGATAGCTTATCATCTTAACAATTGGATTAAAGTATTAAGAACAATCAATACTGAAATCTGGTACTAATCTTGTATTTATTAACTTTTCTTTAATATCCCATAGAAGACTTTCCCTCATATATATTATATTAAGGTTGTG
>Ga0209617_10000028_pt1 | contig 47176 bp, 39 predicted proteins | sample LakEriepJuly2011_2_FD_187459 | JGI IMG/M metagenome (GOLD analysis project Ga0209617, IMG submission 187459) | Freshwater microbial communities from dead zone in Lake Erie, Canada - CCB epilimnion July 2011 (SPAdes) (version 2) | ecosystem: Environmental > Aquatic > Freshwater > Lentic >...
CTGGAAAGCCGCGGCCACGCTGACCGCCTGGATGCCTTGCTCCCAGGCCTTGAGGGTCTGGTTGTCGAAGCCCATGATGCAGTCGGCCTGGCCGGCCACCAGCAGCTGCATCAGGTTGACCTGCGGCCCGCCCATCTTGAGCGTCACATCCAGGCCGGCCTTGGCGTACAGGCCGGTGGCTTGCGCCTGGTAGTAGCCACCATGCTCGGCCTGGGCGTACCAGTCGGTCAGGAACGTGAACTTCTCGGCGGCATGGGCGGACGCGCAGGGCCACAGCAGGGGCACCACCAAGGACAGCCGCTGAGCCCAGCGTTGCGTCACCCCGGCCTGGCCTTGGATGCCACGGGCAAGGCCAGCGTGCGGCTGGCGAGACGGTGGTCGTGGGGCAGGGCTCATGCAATGGCTCCGAGGTGATGGGGCGTTGGTGGGGCGGATCTGCGTCTGTCATCCCGCATCTGAGCGCCATTTTCACCCGATGCTGATCCAGGGGTGACCCCTACAATTGCGGGTCGTGCCGCGATGGCGCGGCGTGTTGCCGATGTGCATCGTGCACGAAGGCCATGGTGTTGTGCTGTGGCATTGCTGGAAGGCCCTGTGTCAGATCGTATTTCTCCTGATGTCGCCGCGGCCGTGCCGCTGTCCGAGCGCTTGTTCGTGGGCTTGCAGCACGTCTTGCCCAAGCGGGCTCTGACCGAGTTGGCCGGTTGGGGGGCTTCCGCCCGAGGCGGTGCCTTGACCACCGCGTTCATCCGCTGGTTCATCGGGCGCTACGGCGTCAACATGGCCGAGGCTGCGCAACCCGATCCGGCCGCGTATGCCAGCTTCAACGAGTTTTTCACGCGCCCCTTGAAGATCGGTGCGCGCCCGCTGGCGCAGGCCGACTGGGTGTCGCCTGTCGATGGCGCCATCAGCCAGTTTGGCCGCATCGAGCGTGACCAGGTCTTCCAGGCCAAGGGCCACAGCTACTCCACCACCGCGCTGGTCGGTGGCGACCGTGAGCTGGCCGCGCAATTCGAGGAGGGCCACTTCGCCACGCTCTACCTCAGCCCCAAGGACTACCACCGCATCCACATGCCTTGCGATGGCCGCCTGCTGCGCATGGTGCACGTGCCGGGCGAGTTGTTCTCGGTGAACCCGGCCACGGCCCGCGGCGTGCCCGGCCTGTTCGCACGCAACGAGCGCGTGGTTTGCCTGTTCGAAACGCCGCATGGCCCCTTGATCCTGACCTTGGTGGGCGCGACCATCGTGGGCAGCATGGCCACCGTGTGGCACGGCCAAGTCAACCCGCCGCGCCCCGGCGAGGTGCGCGAGTGGCGCTATGACGGCCAGGACATCACCTTGCACCAAGGCGAGGAAATGGGCCGGTTTTTGCTTGGTTCTACGGTCGTCATGCTGTGGCCTGCCGGGCCCATGATCTGGCCTGCAGCGTGGTGTGCTGGTAGAGGCATCCGCATGGGCGAGGTCATGGCCGTGCGCAATGCCGATGGCGCCTGACCCGGATACAACCGATTCCAACTGCAAGGCCTCAGGGCCGATCCATCATGGCTGATCAAGATAAAAGTGGGGGCCGCGCCGTCCTGATGGCTGCGCTGGTTGCGCTGCTGGTGGGCGCACTCGGCTCGGCGGCATGGCTGACCGGTGACGCATTGCTGCTGTCGCGTTCGGTGAACGAGGGCCGCATCGTGGCCGACATGGCCGAGACGGTGGGGCGTTGGGCCTCGCAGTACGGTGGCGTGCACGCACGCACGCAAGGCGCATCGGCAGGTTTGCCGGGCAGCTTTCTGACCCGCTCGGTGTATGCCGGCACGGATGAGGATGCAGGGGTCTTGCAAGGATCACGCAGCGAGCGCCGCCACGACGAGCGCGGCGCCATGGAGCGGGTCGAGGCCTACCACTGGAAGAACCCGGCGCTGATTCAGCGCGAGGTGGCCGATACGCTGTTGGCCTCAGGCAGTCGCGCGCAGTACCGCCTGACGGCGCGCACGGTGCTCAATCGCAACAACGCGCCCACCGCGTTCGAGATCGAAGCGCTGGACGCACTGCAGTCGGCTTTCCAGCGCATGGGTGGCGCAGGCACGTTGCCGACACCCTCTGCCGCGGCCTTGCCACTGGCGCAACCCAAGGTGGGGCAGGAGTACTGGAAGGTCGAAGGCGGTCACCTGCTGTACGCCCGCGCTGTGGTGGCGCAGTCTTCTTGTCTGCGTTGCCACGACACGCCTGAGAAGGCTCCCGAGTTCCTGCGCGTGAACCAGCAGTTCAATGGCGGCGGTGGTTTTGGCTACAAGGTGGGGCTGCCCGTGGGGCTGATCAGCGTGAAGCTGCCGGTGGCCACGAGCGCGAACCTGTTGCGCGACAGCGTGCCCATGGCGGCCTGGGGAGCGCTGGCCGTGGCGCTCGCCGCCGGCCTGGGCATCATTGGCCTGGGTGTGGCCGGCAGGTCCGCTGCGCAGGGCTGAAGCCCTCAGGGCAGGCGCAGTTTGCGCGGGCTCTCGAAGGCCCGGACCTCGCCGGTGATGGGGTCGGTGAAGCGCAGTGACTTGGCCAGCAGCTGCAGCGGTTGGCTGAAATCGGGTGCTTGCTCGAGCGGCAATGCCGGCAGCAGCGCCGGGTAGATCTGATCGCCCAGGATGGGCAGGCCGAGCGCGTTCATGTGCGCCCGCAGCTGGTGCTTCTGGCCGGTGCGGGGCGTGAGCCTGTAGTGGGCGAGACGCTGGGTGCCCAGTGGGCCAGCGTGCATGTCAGACACCGCCATCGCTTCGATCAAGGTGTCTGCATTGGGCGGCCCCTCGACTTCGTGCATGGCCATGAAGTGCGGGCTTTCTGCCAGACGGCTGATGCGGCGCTGCGGCCAGGTCAGCCCTTCTCTCCAAGGCGCAATGGCCTCGTAGGTTTTGTGCACCTGCAGCTCACGCAGCAGACCCTGGTAGGCATTGCGCGTGTGTGGCTGCACCGTGAACACGACCAGGCCCGCAGTCTCACGGTCGATGCGGTGCATGGGCACCAAGGTGTCGATGCCCATGCGCTTTTTCAGCCGCACCAGCAAGGTCTCGTGCAGGTAGCGGCCTTTGGGCGTCACCGGCAGGAAGTGGGGCTTGTCGGCCACCACCAGGAACTCGTCCTGGAAGACGATGGTTTCCTCGAAAGGGATGCGGTGCTCAAAGGGCAGGCTGCGCCAGTAATGCAGCCGTGTTTGCGCACGGTAAGGCGCTCCGGGCGGCACGGCCTGGCCTTGCGCGTCCAGCACTTCGCCTCGCGCCATGCGCTGCGCCCAGTCATCCCGCGCCACAGCCGGGATGCGCTCGCACAGGAAGTCCAGCACCGTGACCCAGGGCCCATGGGGCGCGGCCACCGTGCTGGCGCTGACGCCGTCGCGGGTGGGCAGCGAGATGCGGGCTGGGCGAGACATCGTGGCGGCTTGGCAGAAAAAAAGGACACCCACGGGTGTCCTTTCTGGCTGTCCTTGTTCGGACCGGATCCGGAGATCAACCGTGCGCGATCAGACGCGCTTCTTGTACTCGTGGGTGCGGGTGTCGATTTCGATTTTGTCGCCGCTTTCCACGAAGGAAGGCACGGGGATCTCGAAGCCGGTGCCGACCACGCGGGCAGGCTTCATGACCTTGCCAGAGGTGTCGCCCTTGACGGCGGGTTCGGTCTCGATTTCGCGCACGATGGTGGTGGGCAGTTCGACCGAGATGGCCTTGCCGTCGTAGAACACGACTTCGGCTTCCATGCCGTCTTGCAGGTAGTTGATCGCGTCGCCCATGTTCTCGGCTTCGATCTCGAACTGGTTGTACTCGGCGTCCATGAAGGCGTACATCGGGTCGGCGAAGTAGGAGTAGGTGCACTCCTTCTTGTCGAGGATGATCTGGTCCATCTTGTCGTCGGCCTTGAAGACGGTTTCCTGACCGAAGCCGCTCAGCAGGCTCTTCATCTTGATGCGGACCGTGGCGGCGCCGCGGCCACCGCGGCTGTATTCGGTCTTGAGGACGACCATCGGGTCCTTGCCCTGCATGATCACGTTGCCAGCGCGGATTTCTTGTGCGGTTTTCATGGTGGATTCCCGATGGAGTGTGTCTGAATCGGTCAGATGCTGAAAAGGGAGCTTCTCTGGCAGCCGTGATCAAGGACGAACAAGCTGCGCGAAGCAAAGCCTCGGATTTTACCCTGAGCCGGCGACGAAATGCGTCAATTGCGTGACCAGGTCGGTTTGGGCCAGCAGCGCCGCCCGTGCATCCAGGCTGGCCTGGGCCCAGGCGCCGTGGGTGGCTCGCCAACCTGGCAGGCGGGCGGTGGGTGCAGGTGCGGCGCCGAGCTCATGCGGGATCTGGTTGAAGTGCCGCCAACTGCGCTGCACCTCGTCGCGCAGTGAGGGCGGCCAGCCGTGCATCCAGCGCGCCATGAAGGCGTCCAGCTTGTCGGCGTGCACACCGTCGTCCTGAGGGTAGATGTGCCAGACGTGCGGGCGCCCCGCCCACAGCGCACGCACGGCGGAATCTTCGCCCCGCACGATGTTGAGGTGACAAGCCCACAGCAGTTGATCGAACTCGGCCTGGGGCAGTGCCGGCAATGGGTGCAAGACGAGGGCCTGTGGTGCTGTGTGGCGGCCTTGTGCAACCCAGGCCTGCGCCAGCGAGGTCGCCTGGCCCGGTGTCAGCAACACACGGGTGACGCCCGGGGGCGATGCGGCCGGGGCTGTGCCGGCATGGGCATCACAAGCTGCCTCAACCGCCTCTGCCTGCAACGCGTCCAGCCAGTCGCCCAGTGGCGCGCCGGCGTAGCAAAACACCGACACCAGCCGGTCGGCTTCCGAGGCGGGCACGCCCAGGCTGTGCAACCAGGGCAGGCGCTGCTGCGCGAGGAAGTCGGCTTGGCGGGCCATCAGGCCGGGCTCGCGCAGCAGACCGCCCGTGGCGGGCGTGAAACCGGGGTAGAAAAAGCGCTTGCGCAGGCCGGCAGCTGGGCCACTGAACACGGGTGAGGCCAGGCCGTGGCTGCGCTCCACGTAATCCTCGGCACTGAGGTATTCGAGGTTGACCCAGGCCGGCGGGTGAGGGCGCTGCATGCGGGCCAGGAAAGCGTCGGGCGGGTTGCAGCCAAAGGCCTCGATGACGACGTCGCCGGGTGTCAGCGATGCCGCGTTGACCGGGCATTCAGCGTCGGCCCATGGCCGCACTTCAACGCCCTTTGCGCCCTTTGCGCCCTGAGCCCCCTGCGGCGCCATCCAGGCCAGCGCCGAGGCGTCGTCCACCCAGAGCCGGGCGGTGTGTCCGCGCGCGCCCAGGTCGGTGCACAGGCGCCAGCAAACGCCGATGTCGCCAAAGTTGTCGATGACCCGACAGAACACATCCCACAGCATGCGGCGGATTATGACAAGCCCCGCCGCAGCGTTTGGCGCGCCTGTCGGACAATCGCGGCCATGAGCGATCTTCCGAACGACAGCGACGCCGCGGGCGCCACGTCCGCCTCCGAGCGCGAGCAGACCTGGCAGCGCCTGCTGGCCGAGGTCAGCCGCCTGCCGGCCTTGCCGGGCGTTTACCGCTATTTCGACGCCCAGAACGGCGTGCTGTACGTGGGCAAGGCGCGCGACCTCAAAAAACGCGTCTCCAGCTATTTCCAGAAGAACCATGGCGGCACCCGCATCGGGCACATGGTCTCGCGCATCGACCGCATGGAGACCACGGTGGTGCGCAGCGAGGCCGAAGCGCTGCTGCTGGAAAACAACCTCATCAAAACGCTCAACCCGCGCTTCAACATCCTGTTCCGGGATGACAAGAGCTATCCGTACCTGAAGATCTCGTCGCAGGACTTCCCGCGCATGTCCTACTACCGCGGCGCGGTGGACCGCAAACACCGCTACTACGGGCCTTACCCCAACGCCTGGGCGGTGAAGGAAACCATCCAGCTCATGCAGAAGGTCTTCCTGCTGCGCACCTGCGAAGACGCCATCTACAACAACCGCTCGCGGCCTTGTCTGCTCTATCAGATCAAGCGCTGCAGCGGGCCCTGCGTGGACATGGTCAGCCAGGAGGATTACCGCAGCGCCGTGGGCCAGGCCGAACGCTTCCTGCTGGGCGAGCCCGAAGCCGTGCTGGCCGACCTGCAAGCGCGCATGATGGCCTTCGCCGAGGACATGGCCTACGAGAAGGCTGCCGAGGTGCGCAACCAGATCAGCGCCTTGTCGCGCGTGCTGCACCAGCAGTCGGTGGACACGGTCATGGACAAGGACGTCGATGTGCTGGCCGTCAAGGTCCAAGGCGGGCGCGCCTGCGTCAACCTGGCCATGGTGCGCGGCGGGCGTCACCTGGGCGACCGGGCGCATTTCCCCGTGCACGTGCAGGACCACCTTGCCTTGGCGTCGGCGACTTCGGCTGACGCGGTGCCCGAGGCGCGCTCCGCCGAGGCCTGGTCGCAGTCCACCGAGGTTGCCGTCCTGGAGGCCTTCCTGGCGCAGCACTACATCGGCGGGGCGGTGCCCAGCCTGCTCATCCTCAGCCACCCGGTGGACCCCGAGCTCGTGGAGGCGCTGGGTGCGCAGTCCGGTCGCAAGGTGACGGTGGTGCTGCAGCCGCGCGAACAGCGGCGTGGCTGGCTCGACATGGCCATCAAGGGCGCCGAGCTCTCGCTGGCGCGCCTGCTCAGCGAGGAAGGCTCGCAGCAAGCGCGCACGCGGGCGCTGGTCGAGGCGCTCAACCTCGATCTGGACCTCGATGCGCGAGAAGCTGGCCTGGAGGATGCTGTGGCCGATGAGGTGTCCGTTCCACCCGAGGCCCCAGTCCAGCACCACGATCCGCTCGCCGGCCTGCGCATCGAGTGCTTCGACATCAGCCACACGGCGGGCGAGGCCACCCAGGCGTCGTGCGTGGTGTACGAGGGCCACAAGATGCAGGCCGCGCAGTACCGCCGCTACAACATCACCGGCATCACCCCGGGTGACGACTACGCCGCGATGAAGCAGGCCCTGGAGCGCCGTTACCGCGATGCCAGCCTGTCAGGGGATGCCGAAGCCGCAGCCCAGGATGGCAAAAAACGCAAGACCGCCCGCGTGCCCGACATCGTCCTCATCGACGGCGGCAAGGGCCAGGTGAGCATGGCCCGCGAAGTCTTCACGCAACTGAGACTGCCGCTGTCCATCATCGTGGGGGTGGAGAAGGGCGAAGGCCGTAAAGTCGGGTTGGAAGAACTGGTGTTTGCCGACGGGCGACCCAAGTTGCAGCTTTCGCCCAGCTCGGCGGCGCTGATGCTGGTGGCGCAGATCCGTGACGAGGCCCACCGCTTTGCCATCACCGGCATGCGGGCCAAGCGCGCCAGCGTGCGCACCGGCAGCAGCAGCCTGGAAGACATCCCGGGCGTGGGCCCCAAGCGCCGTGCCCGCCTGCTGCAGCGCTTCGGCGGGGTGCGAGGCGTGGCTGCTGCCAGCGTGGACGACCTGGCCGGCGTCGATGGCATCTCGCGTGAACTGGCCGAGGAGATCTACCGTGCCTTGCGTTGAACCTGTCCCCTCCGCACCTGCCGCCCGGTCCGCCCAGGCTGGCGCCGTCCTGCTGTCCACCCTGCTGGGCGCTGCTTTGGCGCTGTCGGCTTGCCAGACGCCCCCGCCCAGCGGGCGTGCAGGGCAGGCGCCCGTCGCCCCCCCCGCTGGCCCCGACGTCCGCGCGGACACCGACTCGGCCACCGCGCCGGGCAAGCGCCGCACCGAGGTGCGCCTGCCCCCGCCGCAATCACCACGCAGCTGGGGCGAGGCCCGCCAACAGGCCGCACGTCGCCTGGTGGCCGCCAACCCGGACGACACCTACATGCACAAACCGCCCGCCATGCTGCTGGCCATTCCCGTGATGACCGTGGAGCTCAACGGCGACGGCAGCGTGCGCCATGTCAGCGTCATGCGTTACCCCAGTCAGGCCCGAGACACGGTCAACCTGGCCATTGCCGCCATCCATCGCGCGGCGCCTTATGGCGACGTCTCCCGCTTGCCCAAGCCTTGGCGCTTCAACGAGACCTTCCTGTTCAACGGCGACCGCAAGTTCAAACCCATGACGCTGGACCAGCCCTGACGTCGATCACGAGGGGATCCGAATGCGGGGCACAATGGCGGCATGTTTTTGAATCTGCCCACCATGCTCACCTGGGCGCGGATCGTCTCGATCCCGCTGATCGTGGGCATGTTCTATCTGCCCTGGCCCATGGCCCAGGTGAACCTCGCCGCCAGTTGCCTGTTCATCGCCATGGCCATCACCGACTGGGCCGATGGCTGGCTGGCGCGGCGCATGAACCTGACCTCGGCCTTCGGCGCCTTCCTCGACCCGGTGGCCGACAAAATCCTGGTCTGCGCCTCGCTGCTCATCTTGCTGCAGCTTCACCGTGTCAGCGCCCTGGTGGCCTTGGTCATCATCGGCCGCGAAATCGCCATCTCTGCTTTGCGCGAGTGGATGGCCCAAATTGGCGCCTCTCGCAGCGTCGCCGTGCACATGCTGGGCAAGCTCAAAACAGCCGCGCAAATGGGCGCCATCGTCCTGCTGCTCTACGATGGTGAGCTGTTCGGGCTCATCCACACGCGGACAGCGGGCACCGTGCTGATCTACATCGCTGCGGCGCTGACGATCTGGTCCATGGTGTATTACCTCCAGAAAGCGCTGCCGGCCATCCGTGCCAAGGTGAGTTGAGCCCGCCAGGCACATCCGAGGGGAGCTTCCGTGAACAAGACCGAGATGATCGAGCACATCGCCCAGCAGGCAGACCTGTCCAAAGCCTCTGCAGGACGCGCGCTGGAGGCCTTCATCCAGGGGGTCCAAAGCGCCTTGCGCAAGGGCGATGCCGTGACGCTCGTGGGCTTCGGCACCTTCGCGGTGAGCACGCGCCCCGCGCGCACGGGCCGCAACCCGCGCACAGGCGAGGAAATCAAGATCAAAAAGGCCAAGGTGGCCAAGTTCCGCGCGGGCAAGGCCCTCAAGGACGGCCTGCTGTAATGCATTAAGATAGCCCCCGATCATCGGGTGCTTAGCTCAGTTGGTAGAGCGCTTGCCTTACACGCAGGATGTCGGGGGTTCGAGTCCCTCAGCACCCACCAAGCCCGATGGTGATCTGACGGTGAGGCCCGCACACTGAACCAAGGCGAACTCCGGTTCGCCTTTGTCCTGTCTGGGCCTTCGCAGTCGGTGACCGCCTTACCCGTCCAGATGTTCCTGACTGGCTTCATTGACCTCCCTCCGACATGTTTGATTTCGTCCGCAAACACACGCGCCTGCTGCAGCTCCTGCTGCTGATCCTGATCCTGCCGTCCTTCGTGGTCTTCGGTCTCCAGGGGTATTCGAAGTTCGCCAGCGACGACGGCGTGGTGGCCAAGGTCGGCAAACAAAGCATCACCCAGGCCGAGTGGGACAACGCCCACCGCAACTTCATGGAGCGGGTGCGTTCGCAGCAGCCCAACGTCGATGTCAGCCAGTTCGACACCCCTGAGGCCCGCCGTCAGTCGCTCGATGCGCTCGTTCGCCAGTACGTGCTGGCCGAAGCTGCCGCCGACCAAAGCCTGAGCGTCAGCGACAACCGGCTGTTGCGCCAGTTCACCACCGACCCGCGCTTCGCGGGCCTGTTCAACCCGGACGGCTCTTTCAACAAGGGCATCCTGGAGTCCCGAGGCATGTCGCCCAACCAGTTCGTGGCCATGGTGCGTCAGGAGCTGGTGCTGGGCCAGGTGCTGGGCAGTGTGCAAGCGACGGGCCAGACATCGTTGCTGTCCAACCGCCAGGCGGTGGATGCGCTGTTCCAGGTGCGCGAAGTGCAATGGACCAAGTTCGAGCCCAAGCAGTACCTGTCTCAGGTCAACCCGACGCCCGAGCAGCTGCAAGCCTTCTACAAAGACCCCGCCAATGCCACGTGGTTGACCGCCGCCGAGAAGGCCGACGTGCAGTACGTGGTGCTCGACATCGACGCCCTCAAGCAGCGCGTGACCGTCAGCGAAGACGACCTGCGTCGCTCGTACAAGGAAAACGAAGCCCGCTACAGCACGCCCGAAGAGCGCCGCGCCAGCCACATCTTGATCAAAGTGGACGCCAGCGCCACGGCCGACCAGAAGAAGGCTGCCCGCGCCAAGGCCGAAGGCCTGCTGGCCCAGATCAAGCAAAATCCTGCCCAATTCGCCGAGCTGGCGCGCAAGAACTCGGACGACCCGGGCTCGGCGGCCAACGGTGGCGACCTGGAGTTCTTCGGCCGTGGTGCCATGGTCAAGGCTTTCGACGAAACCGCCTTCAAGCTGAAGAAGGGCGAGGTCAGTGGCTTGGTGGAAACCGAGTACGGCTTCCACATCATCCAGCTGAATGACGTTCGCGGTGGCACGGCCCAGCCTTTCGAGGCCGTGCGTGCACAGATCGAAGACGAGGCTCGCAAGCAACTGGCCCAGCGCCAATTTGCCGAAGCCGCAGAGCGCTTCACCAACTCGGTGTACGAGCAGTCCGACAGCCTCAAGCCCGTGGCCGATGAACTCAAGCTGCCCCTGCTGACCATGAACGGTGTGCTGCACGTGCCGGGCAACAAAGACCAGGGCCCGCTGAGCAACCGCCGCGTGCTGGACGCCCTGTTCGACGCCAACAACCGCGCCAAGGGCCGCAACACCGAGGCGATCGAGGTGGGCACCAACAAGTTGGTGTCGGCGCGCATTGTCAAGCACAGCCCGGCAGCCTTGCGTTCCTTCGACGAGGTCAAGGACGAGCTGCGCACCCGCTGGGTGGCGGATGCCGCCGCCAAGGCCGCGCGCGCTGACGCCGACAAGCAACTGGCCGCCTGGAAGGCTGCGCCCGACAAGGCCGAACTGCCTGCCGCGGTGAAGATGTCGCGCAAGACCATGTTCTCGCAGCCACCCTTGGTGCTGGACGCCGCGCTGCGCGTTCCTGAAAAGCAACTCCCTGCCTTCACGCTGGTGGACCTGGGCGCCGATGGCGTGGCCGTGCTCAAGGTCAACAAGGTGCTGCCTCTGGAGATTTCCCCGCAAGAACTCAAAGAGACGCAGAACCAGTTCGGCTCTTACTGGGGCCGTGCCGAGGCCGATGCTTACTACCAAGCCCTCAAGCGCAAATTCAAGGTCGAGTACCTGAACGAAGGCAAGAAGGTGATGGACGCGCAAAAATCTGCGTCAGCATCGTGACAGGCTACAAAAGCACGCTATAATTTCTGTCTTTGCTGCGGTGGCTGTAGCTCAGTTGGTAGAGTCCCAGATTGTGATTCTGGTTGTCGTGGGTTCGAGTCCCATCAGCCACCCCACCGTACAAGAAACCCCCTGACAGGTTCTGCCTCTCAGGGGGTTTTCCTTTGTGCGCTCAATGTTGGTGCATTTCTGCCGATATGCAAGCGGTGGTTCATGGCGAGGCCTGAACCCTGTTGCCAAAGGAATTGAAATGTCGCGTGTCGCTTTGATGGGCCGATCGATTGGCCAGCGCCTGGCCATCGTGCTGGGTGTGGTGTTGCTGATCGCCTTTTTGGGCTCCGGCATTGGTTATTGGGGCTTGCACCGTGTGGCGGTTGAAACCAAAGACATGTTCGAAAGGTCCTTGGTCAGCGAGCGCATCGCGTCAGATTGGTACCGCAACATCACCAACGGTGTGAACCGCACCAGTGCGATCGCCATCAGTGCCGATCCGCAGTTGGCCCAGTTCTTCGCCAATGCCGCGTCCGAGTCGACCAAGCAGTCCAGCGAGCTTCAGAAGCGCCTGGACGTGCTGCTGGTGGCCGCCGACGAGCGCGCATTGTTCAACCAACTGTCCCAGGCCCGCAAGGTTTACCTTGCCACGCGCGACGCTGTCACCCAGGCGAAGAAGTCTGGCGACAGCGACAAGGCCCGCCAGATCTTCGATGCCGAATTCACGCCTGCCGCCGCGGCTTTCCAGGATGCCATCAAGAATGTGGTGCAGGACCAGCGCGACAAGCTCGACGCTGCCTCTCAGCGTGTGGACGAGACGAACGGCCATGCCCAGTGGGCCTTGGTGGTGTTCGGCGTGTGCGCTTTGATCGTGGGTGGGACTTTGTCGGTCTGGCTGCGCAGGTCCATCACGCGGCCCCTGCGCGAGGCTGCGAACGTGGCCGAAGCCATCGCCCGCTTCGACCTGAGCAGCAAGATCTCGCCGCAGACCGACGACGAAACCGGCCAGCTGTTGCGAGCTTTGCAGTCCATGCAGACATCATTGACGCGCCTGATCACCTCGGTGCGGCAGTCGACCGACAGCATCGGCACAGCCAGTTCTGAGATCGCTTCGGGCAACATGGACCTCTCTTCCCGCACAGAGCAGACTGCCTCGAACCTGCAGCAGGCGGCTGCCTCCATGATGCAACTGACCGGCACAGTGCGTCAGACCGCCGACTCTGCTGCCACTGCCAACCAGCTGGCCACGTCGGCCGCAGCCGTGGCCCAGCGCGGTGGGCAGGTGGTGTCCCAGGTTGTGGCCACGATGGACGAGATCAGTGCCAGCTCACGCCGCATCAGCGACATCATCGGCACCATCGACGGGATCGCCTTTCAGACCAACATCCTGGCTTTGAATGCGGCAGTGGAAGCCGCCCGTGCCGGTGAGCAAGGTCGCGGCTTTGCCGTGGTGGCCGGTGAGGTGCGCTCCCTGGCGCAGCGCTCTGCCGAGGCGGCCAAGGAAATCAAAGGCTTGATCGGGGCCAGCGTGGACCGCGTCGAATCGGGCTCACGCCTTGTTCAGGACGCCGGCAGCACCATGGGCGAGATTGTCGCCAGCGTTCAGCGCGTGACCGACATCATTGGCGAGATCACGGCCGCGGCGCAAGAGCAGCGCGAAGGCATTGACCAGATCAACGTGGCCGTCACGCACCTGGACCAGATGACCCAGCAGAACGCTGCGCTGGTGGAGGAGGCCGCGTCTGCTGCCGAGAGCTTGAAGGACCAGTCCGTGCGCCTGTCGGGCGAGGTGGGCGTTTTCAGGCTGTGAGTCTGTGGGGTTTGGCCCCATGAAAAATCCCCTGCAGGGCCGTGCCTTTCAGGGGATTTTTTCATGGGCAGCGGTCGGGGCAGGCTCTCTGCCTGCCGCCGCGGCGTTCACCAGCGGCCGTGGACGCTGCGCTTGCTCATGCGCTCGGGGCCATCGTCGCAGTGGCAGTCGTCGCGACCGAACCAAGGTTGGTTGACGGCGGGTGCCTTGTTGGCTGGGGTGGCCGAGCTGCGCAGGTTGCCGACATCGGCGACTGGACGTGCCGGGGGCAGGGGGGCGGAAACTCGGGACAGGGGGGCAATCTGACGCATGGTGCGGTCCTTCCAAGGCCCGGCTGGATGAGCCCGGGCTGAGGGTTCAACGCGGCGGATTGCGTTCTGGATGACACGGCGGTGTGACAATTCGTGAAAAAAATTCACATCCACCCACCGAGGAGACTCCATGACCCAACGCTGGTTGCCGGCCGTCACGGCCGTTCTGTTGAGCCTGAGCGCTTTCGCTGCCCAGGCCCTGCCGCCACAGCTCTTCCACCCTGAATGGGTGCTGCCCGGCGCCGACGTGAAGGGTGCCGATGCTGGCCGTGCTGCGCTGCCCAGCCAGCCAGTGGACCTCAGCGCCGTGCGCTACGAGCGCGACGGCCAGCGCTGGTCCATCGACGATTTCCAATCGCGCGGTTCCGTCAAGGCGCTGCTGGTGGTGCGCGACGGGCAGGTGGTGTACGAGCGCCACCGTTGGCCGAACGGACCGCAAACGCTGCACCAGTCCTGGTCGATGATGAAGCAGGTGCTGTCCAACCTGGTGGGCATCGCCGTGCAGCAGGGCCAGATCGCATCGGTTGATGACCCGATGGACCGCTACGCCCCGGCGTTGGCGGCCAATGGCTTCCGCGGCGTCACCTTCCGCCAGGCCCTGTTGATGAGCACTGGCGTGCGCTACAACGAGGAGGTTGACCGGGTGGCCATGTTCAAGCAGGTCATTGCGCACCGCCTGAGCTTCGGCGCGCTGGGTGCCAACCTCCGTGACAAATCCACGGAGCCCGCGCTCGTGCGCGCCTGGGCGCCGGGCAGCCGCTACGAATACGCCAGCATCGCTTCGCAGGCGCTGACCCAGGCACTGGAAGGTGCCACCCAGCAGCCCTTGCACGCGCTCATCACGCGTCAGATCTGGCAGCCCCTCGGCATGCCCGACGACGCCCGGGTGCTGACCGACGCCCAGGGCCAGGACTTTGGCCTGTGCTGTCTCTTCGCCACGGCGCGCAGCTACGCCATCTTTGGCCAGTGGATGGCGCAAGGCGGTCGTTGGCAAGGCAAGCCACTGCTCAACGAGGCCTGGGTGCAGCGCGCCACCAGCTTCGACGACCCAGGCGCCTGGCACTCGCCTTCGGTGCCTCGTCTGGCCAAAACGCAGGAGCTGTTCGGCTTCGCTCACCACTGGTGGCCGTTGGAAGGTGGCCGAGGTGACTTCACCGCACTGGGCATCCATGGGCAGATGGTCTACGTGTCACCGCGCCAGAACGTGGTGGTGGTGCGCCTGAGCGACGACTATGCCGAAGGCGCCCACAACGAAGAGGCCATCGCGGCCTTCCGGGCCATTGCGGACAAGCTCAAGCCCGTGAAGTGAGGGCCATCACACCGGCAGCGCCGTGCGGTCCACCACCCGGCGCAGCACGAAGCTGGTGTGCACGCCGGTCACGCCCTTGATCTGGGTGATCTGGTTGAGCAGCAGGTGCTGGTAGGCGTCCATGTCGCGCACCACGACCTTGAGCTGGTAGTCGGCCGACTGGCCGGTGATGAGCAGGCACTCCAGCACCTCGGGGATGTCGCGGATGACGGCCTCCAGCGCAGCGAAGCGCTCGGGCGTGTGCTTGTCCATGGAGATGCCGATCAGCGCCATCAGCGACAGGCCGAGTTGGCGCGCATCGAGCAGGGCGCGGTAGCCCGCGATGATGCCGTCCTCCTCCAGCGTGCGCACGCGCCTCAGGCAAGGCGAGGGCGACAGGCCAATGCGCTCGGCCAGCTCCTGGTTGCTGATGCGGCCATCTGCCTGCAGCACGGCGAGGATCTGCCGGTCGTAGCGGTCGAGTTCGTGTGTCATGCTGCCATTTTGATCCAATGCGCAATGTTATGCCAGCCATGTGTTGAATCAGGCATCAATTTGGCAGCATCTGCGGCTCCATGGGGCGGACAATGGCGTCATCGGCTCACAAAGCCACCGTTCACCGCAGAGGCCACCCCATGCTCGCCAACCCGTCGCAGAAATACACCGCCTTCCCGCCCGTTGCCTTGAAAGACCGCACCTGGCCCGACCAGGTCATTGCCAAGCCGCCCATCTGGATGAGCACCGACCTGCGCGACGGCAACCAGTCGCTCTTCGAGCCGATGAACGGCGAGAAGAAACTGCGCATGTTCCAGACGCTCTGCGCCATCGGCTTCAAGGAAATCGAGGTGGCCTTTCCCTCGGCCTCGGACACCGACTTCAACTTCGTGCGCAAGCTCATCGACGAGGGCCATGTGCCCGGTGACGTGACCATCGAGGTGCTGACCCAGGCGCGCGAGCACCTGATCCGCCGCACGATGGAGTCGGTGCGCGGCGCCAAGAAAGCCATCGTCCACGTCTACAACGCCACCTCCAAGCCCTTCCGCGACATCGTGTTCAACATGAGCCGCGACGAGGTGCGCGAGATGGCCGTGGCGGGCGTGAGGCTGGTGCGCGAGATCGCGGCCACCATGCCCGAAACCGACATCCAGCTCGAGTACAGCCCCGAGACTTTCACCGGCACCGAGCTCGACTTCGCGCTGGAGGTGTGCGATGCCGTCACCGCCGCTTGGGGCGCGACGCCGGAGCGCCAGGTCATCCTCAACCTGCCGACCACGGTGGAGTTGACCACGCCCAATGTGTATGCCGACCAGATCGAGTGGATGCACCGCCACCTCGCCCGCCGCGACAGCGTCATCCTCAGCCTGCACCCGCACAACGACCGCGGTACGGCCGTCGCCGCCGCCGAGCTGGGCCTGATGGCCGGCGCCGACCGCGTCGAAGGCTGCCTGTTCGGCAATGGCGAGCGCACCGGCAACGTCGACATCGTGACCCTGGCCATGAACCTCTACACCCAGGGCGTGCACCCGGGGCTGGACTTCTCCGACATCAACGCCGTGGTGCGCACGGCCGAGCATTGCACCCAACTGCCCGTTCACCCACGTCACCCTTACGCGGGCGACTTGGTCTTCACCGCCTTCTCCGGCTCCCACCAGGACGCCATCAAGAAGGGCTTCGCTGCTCAAAAGGTGGGCGAGCGGTGGAACGTGCCGTACCTGCCGGTGGACCCGGCCGACCTCGGCCGCAGCTATGACTCGGTGATTCGGGTCAACAGCCAGTCGGGCAAGGGCGGCGTGGCTTACCTGCTCGAAACCGACTTCGGTGTGGTGATGCCGCGGCGCATGCAGATCGAGTTTTCGGCGGTGGTGCAGCAGGTGACGGACACGCAGGGCGGTGAGCTGAGCTCGGCCGACATCTGGCGCATCTTCAACAACACCTACGTGGCCCCTGCCTCCGAGGGCGCCAACGCCATCGCCTACCGCGGCCACCAACTGGCCGAGCAAGACGGCGGCCAGACCATCGCCCTGACGGTGGACATCGGCGGCCAGACCCGCGTGCTGAACGGCCACGGCAACGGCCCCATCCACGCGGCGGTGCAGGCCTTGGCCTCGGCCGGCATCGTGGTGGAAGTGCACCACTACGAAGAACGCTCGATGGCCTCGCCCCAGGGGCAGGACGACAGCAGCGGCAGCGCCCGTGCCTGCGCCATCGTCGAGGTGGGCTGCGGCGGTCGTGCAACCTACGGCGTGGGCGTGGACGCCAACATCGTGACGGCGTCCATCCGCGCCTTGTGCAGCGGCTTGGCCCGGGCGCGCCGCGCGGGCTGAGCCACCCTGCTTGCCACTGACATCGTCTCCGACACCCCTGGTTGGGGTGTTCGCGTGGCCAGCTGTGAGGTCGTTGCCTTTTTTTGCGGCGTCTTCAGCGCTGCCTGGCCGAGGCGACGATGCCAGGGTGTGAGATGCGTCACGCCCAGGAACTGCGTCGGGCTGCATTGAGGCTCAACCTGCTGCCTCGACGGCCGAAAACCAGCCAGTGAGTTTTCACTGATCGCGCAGCTGGGGATGCCTCAGCCCTGCGCGGCACCCATGGGTTCACCGTGGGTCAGACACAGGGCCGGACACCAATAGGAGAGGTTTCGCCATGCGCAGCGTCAATGGATCTTTGACCGTTTCTGCTCGCCTTGCCTTGGGCTTTGGGGCGGTGGTTGTCACAGGGGTCGGCATCGCCATCTATGCAGCCTACGCGCTGCACGTGGAAGACAAACACATCGAGGAGCTGGCCTGCGACCGCATGCTCAAGGTCAGCGAGTTCGGCGAGGTGCGCGACAACATGCAAAGCATCGGCCGCCACACGCTCAATGTCGTGTTGCAGACCGACCCGGCCTTCGTGGCCACGGAGCAAAAGAAAATCGCCGAGCTGCGCGCTCGCAACACCGAGTTGCTGGGCATCCTGGACCAACAGATCACCCTGCCCAGGGGCCGAGAGCTCTTCAAGCAGATCACCGACAACCGCGGGCCCTACAACGCCAGCCTGGACCGGGCCATCGCCTTGGCCATTGGCGGTGACAAGGAGGGCGCGGCCAAGGTCATGATCAGCGAGGCGGAGCCCTTGCAGGAAGCCGCGTTCAAGGCGGTGAACGATTCGCGCCTGATGCAGCAGGAGATTGCAGACAAGCTCGCCAAGGACAGCCGCGAGACCAGCAGCTTCGGCGCCTGGTTGATGGGCGCCCTCGCGGTGCTGATGGCACTCATCGGCGGTGGGGTGGCCTGGGGCCTGGCCCGCAGCCTGCGCAAGGCCTTGGGCGCCGAGCCCAGTGAACTGAGCGATGCCGCCGCCCGCGTGGCCGATGGCGACCTCAGCCAACCGCTGCGGACGGAGCCGGGCGACACCGTCAGCGTGTTGGCCAATGTGGTGCGCATGCAGGCCAGCCTGTCCAGGGTCGTGGCCCATGTCCGCGAGAACTCCGAGAGCGTGGCCACGGCCAGCGCCCAGATTTCGCAAGGCAATGCCGACCTGAGCCAGCGCACCGAAGAACAGGCCAGCGCTTTGGAAGAAACAGCGGCCACCATGGAGCAATTGGGCGCGACCGTGCGCACCAATGCCGACAGTGCCCGCCAGGCCAACCAGATGGCACAAGGCGCATCGACCGTGGCCGTCCAAGGCGGCGAGGTGGTCGGCAAGGTGGTCAGCACCATGCGAGGCATCAGCGACAGCAGCCGCAAGATCGGCGACATCATCGGCGTGATCGACGGCATCGCCTTCCAGACCAACATCCTGGCGCTGAACGCGGCTGTGGAAGCGGCGCGTGCTGGCGAGCAAGGCCGTGGCTTTGCGGTGGTGGCCGGCGAGGTGCGCACCCTGGCACAGCGCAGCGCCGAGGCTGCCCGTGAGATCAAGACGCTCATTGGCCACAGCGTCGAGCAGGTCGAGCAAGGCACCGTGTTGGTGGACGAAGCCGGCAAGACCATGGACGAGATCGTGATCGCCATCCGCAAGGTGAGCGACATCGTGGGCGAGATTTCCGCGGCCAGCGTGGAGCAAAGCACCGGTGTGCAGCAGGTGGGCGATGCGGTGTCGCAGATGGACCAGGCCACCCAGCAGAACGCCGCCTTGGTGGAGCAAAGCGCAGCCGCGGCCGAGAGCCTGAAGAACCAGGCGCACCAGCTGGTGGAGGCGGTGGCGGTGTTCCGGCTGTCGCAAGACGGTGCCCGCGGTGGCGTGGCGGTGGCCCCTGCCTCCGCCCCTGTCCGTCCGCACCAGGCCAGCGCAACGCGCGCACCATCGACCGCACGCCAGTCCGCGCTGGACAAGCCCGCGCCCAAGCCCATGGCGCCTCAACAGCAACTGTCGCGCCCTGCCGTGAAGGCCGTGCCCGCGGTGAGCTCGCCCAAGCCCACGCCCACGTCCAAGCCGGCCCTGCAAACTGCGGGTGCCGACGACGACAACTGGGAAACCTTCTGAGGTTGTGAGCTGGCCTCGGGGCCTCAGCGGGTGCCTTGAAGCAGCTGCGCCACGGTCGCGATGGCGATGACCGCTGGCGCTTTGCCCAAGATGCCAGGCAAGCCGATGGGGCAAACCAGGCGTTGAAGCGAGGCATCGCTGGCGCCACCCTCGGCGAGTTGCGCCACAAAGCGGGCCCGTTTGGCCTCGGAGCCCAGCATGCCCAGGGAGGTGAAATCACCGCGAGCCAGGACGGCCCGCACGATGGGCAAGTCCAGCGCATGGCGGTGGGTCAACACCAGGTGACGGGCGCCAGGTGGGGCCTCTGCCACTTCGGCCACCGCGTCCTCGGTCGGCACGTGTTGAATGTGCGCGGGCAGGTTCACGGGCGTCTGCAGCGAGAGGTCAGCTTGGTCGCTGCGCGCGTCGATCCAGCGCACGGTGCAATCCACATCGACCAGCAGCTTCACGATGGCCTGGCCCACCGGTCCGGCGCCATGCAGTTCCAGGTGGAAGCGCGGCGCTGGCCGAGGGCTGTCGGTGTCGCGCGGCACGAGGGCGCTCCCGGGGTGGGGCAGAGGGCAGGGGTAAGGCGTTGAGCTGGGCATCGGCACGGCCTCATCATACGGAGCTGCTCACCCCGTCCGATGCCTGTAAACCCCATGCCTTCCGCCGCTACAGCCCCCCAGGCCCCTCAGCCCTTCGACGCCAACGCCAACGCCCGCCTGCTGCTGCGTGCCGACGTGCTCGATTTCACCGCCGACCCCGGCTTTGCCGCGCCCGACGAGGCCGCGGGCGTGCGCTGGCGGCCCGACCACCGCGTGTGCATCGACGGCGGCCGCATCGTGGCCGTGCGACCGGCCGCGGAGGGGCTGCCCGAGGGCTGGGACGGCGTGCCCGAGCAAGACCACCGCGGCCGCCTGCTGATGCCGGGGTTCATCGACACCCACGTGCACTGCCCGCAGCTCGACGTCATTGCCAGCTACGGCACCGAGCTGCTGGACTGGCTCAACACCTACACCTTCCCGGCCGAGCGCCGCTACGCCGACCCCGAGGTGTCGCGCCAGGGCGCCGAGCGTTTCCTGAACGCGTTGTGGGCCCATGGCACGACCAGCGCGGTGGTTTTCCCAACGGTGCACAAGGTCAGCGCCGAGGCGCTGTTCGAGGTGGCCCACGCCCAGCACATGCGCCTGGTCACCGGCAAGGTGCTGATGAACCGCTTCGCGCCCGAAGGCCTGCTGGACGATGTGGACGGCGCCGAGCGCGACTGCCTCGACCTCATCGACCGCTGGCACGGCACGGGCCGTCAGGCCTTCGCCGTGACCGTGCGCTTTGCGCCCACCAGCACGCCCGAGCAGCTGGCCATGGCCGGGGCGCTGTGCCAGGCGCATGGCGGCCCCCAGGGTATCTACATGCAGACCCACGTGGCCGAGAACCGCGCCGAGATCGACTGGGTGATGTCGCTCTACCCCGACGCGCGCAGCTACCTCGATGTCTATGACCGCGAAGGCCTGATCGGCCCGCGTGCGGTGCTGGCCCATGGCATCTGGCTCGATGAGCGCGACCGCGCGGTGCTGCGCGAGCATGGCGCCCAGATCGCCCACAGCCCCAGCTCCAACCTGTTCCTGGGCAGCGGCCTGTTCGACTGGGCCCAGGCCCAGCGCGAGGGCCTGAACGTCAGCCTGGCCAGCGACGTGGGCGGCGGCACCAGCCTGTCCATGCTGCGCAACATGGCCGACGCCTACAAGATCCAGGCACTGCGCGGCACCCGCCTGAGCGCCTGGAAGGCCTTGCACACCGCCACCCTGGGTGCGGCCGAGTCGCTGGGCCTGGCCGACGAGATCGGCCGCATCGAACCGGGTTGCATGGCCGACATCTGCGTCTGGGACTGGGCCGTGGGCGAGGTCATGGCCCACCGCGACGCCCTGGCGCAGGACGGCATGGACGGCACGGCACGGTCCTTGCACCGTCGGGTGTTCGCCTGGATGACCCTGGGCGACGAGCGCAACCTCGTGGCCAGCTGGGTGGCCGGGCAGCCCGTGTTCCAGAAATCCATCACCAAAGCATGAACCTCCTACCCCTTCGGCTGGCGCTGCGCGACATCTCCAAGCAGTACCCCGGCGTGCGCGCCAACGACGGCGTCAGCCTGAACGTGCGCCCGGGTGAGATCCACGCCGTGCTGGGCGAAAACGGTGCGGGCAAATCCACGCTGATGAAGATCATCTTCGGCGCGGTGCAGCCCGACAGCGGGCACGTGCTGTTCAATGGCCGCGAGGTGCAGGTGCGCTCGCCCAACGAGGCCCGCGCGCTCGGCATCAGCATGGTGTTCCAGCACTTCTCGCTGTTCGACACCCTGACCGTGGCCGAGAACGTCTGGCTGGGCCTGGACAAGGCGCTGGGCCTGGCCGAGGTCACGGCGCGCATCCGCGAGGTCTCGGGCAGCTACGGCCTGGAGGTCGACCCGGCGCGCCATGTGCATGCCCTGACCGTGGGCGAGCGCCAGCGGGTGGAGATCGTGCGCGCCTTGCTGACCCGCCCGCAATTGTTGATCCTGGACGAGCCGACCTCGGTGCTGACGCCGCAGGCCGTGGACAAGCTCTTCGTGACGCTGCGCCAGCTGGCTGCCGAAGGCTGCGCCATCCTCTACATCAGCCACAAGCTCGACGAGATCCGGGCGCTGTGCCACCGCTGCACCGTGCTGCGCGGCGGCAAGGTCACAGGCGAGGTGGACCCGCGCGAGGAAAGCAACGCCAGCCTGTCGCGGCTGATGATCGGCGCCTCACCGCCCGAGCTGCAGCGCCGCACGTCCGCGCCCGGCGAGGTGGCGCTCGACGTGTTGGGTCTGACCGTGCCCAGCACCGACCCCTTCGGTGTGTCGCTGCGCGACGTGGCCTTTGCCTTGCGCGCCGGTGAGATCGTCGGCATCGCCGGGGTGTCGGGCAATGGCCAGCAGGCCTTGATGGCTGTGCTCAGTGGCGAAGACCCGCGCGCACCCGCCGGCAGCGTACGCCTGTTCGGTCAAGACGTGGGTGCCCTGTCGCCGCGCCAGCGCCGCGACCTCGGCCTGCACAGCGTACCGGAAGAGCGCCTGGGGCGCGGTGCCGTGCCCTCCCTGTCGCTGGCGCAGAACACCTTGCTCACGCGCCGCGAGGCCATCGGCCGGGGCGGGTGGCTGGACCTGCGCGCTGCCACGGCCCAGGCAGCGGGTTTGATCGCGCGCTTCCAGGTGAAGGCAGCCGGCCCGCACGCGGCGGCCAAGAGCCTGTCGGGCGGCAACCTGCAGAAGTTCATCATGGGCCGCGAGATCGACGCGGCGCCCAAGGTGCTGTTGGTGTCGCAGCCCACGTGGGGCGTGGACGTGGGGGCCGCGGCGCAAATCCGCGGCGAGCTGTTGAAGCTGCGCGATGCCGGCTGTGCCGTGCTCGTGGTCAGCGAGGAGCTGGAAGAATTGTTCGAGGTGAGCGACCGCTTGCTGGTGATGGCGCAGGGGCGGCTGTCGCCCTCGGTGCCGACGGCCCAGGCCAGCGTGACCCAGGTGGGCGCGTGGATGAGCGGCCTGTGGGACGAGGCGGCATCTGGCCGCGAGGGGGGGGCCCATGTTCCGGCTTGAGCCCCGCCCCGCGCCCTCGAAGGCGCTGACGCTGTTGTCGCCCCTGATCGCGCTGGCCATCACGGTGGCGGTGGGCACGGTCCTGTTCCTGGCCCTGGGCAAGGACCCGGTGGTGGCCCTGCGCCTGTTCTTCGTCGAGCCCCTGAAAAGCGCCTATGCCCTGTCGGAGCTGAGCCTCAAGGCCACGCCGCTGGTGCTGATCGCGCTCGGCCTGTCGGCGTGTTTCCGCGCCAACCTCTGGAACATCGGTGCCGAGGGCCAGTTCATCCTTGGGGCCGTGTGCGCCGGTGGGGTGGCCATGCACGCCACGCCCGAGACCGGCGCCTGGTTCATCGTGCCCGTGCTGCTGGCCGGTGTGGCCGGGGGCATGGCCTGGGCGGGCATCGTTGCCGCGCTGCGTGACCGCTTCCACGCCAGCGAAATCCTCGTCAGCCTGATGCTGGTCTACGTGGCCGAGATGTTCCTGAGCTACCTCGTCTATGGCCCCTGGAAGGACCCGGCGGGCTACAACTTCCCGCAAACCATCACCTTCCTGGAGGCCTCGCGCGTGCCCAAGCTCATGGCCGGCCTGCGCGCCAACTGGGGGCTGGCCATCGCGCTGGTGGCGGTGGTCGGGTTTGCCTTGTTCCTGTTCCGCAGCTTCGCTGGCTTCCAGCTGCAGGTGGGCGGGCTGGCACCCGCGGCCGCCCGTTACGCTGGCTTTTCCAGCCGCAAGGCCCTGTGGACGGCGCTGCTGCTGTCGGGCGGCATGGCCGGCCTGGCCGGTGCGCTGGACGTGGCCGGGCCGCAGGGTCAGCTCACCCCCTATGTGCCCTTGGGCTATGGCTTCGCGGCCATCATCGTGGCCTTCGTGGGGCGGTTGAACCCGGTGGGCATCGTGTTCTCCGCGGTGCTGATGAGCATGTTCTACATCGGCGGCGAAATGGCGCAGTCCCGCCTGGGCCTGCCCAAGGCCTTGACCGGCGTGTTCCAGGGCCTGCTGCTGTTCGCGCTGCTGGCCTGCGACACCTTCATCCACCAACGACTGCGCTGGGCGCGCTCACCGACATGACCGCTGAATCCTGGGCCCTGCTGATCGCGGCCACACTGAATGCGGGCACGGTGGTGGCCCTGGCCTCGCTGGGCCTCCTCATCAACGAGCGGGCCGGTGTGCTCAACCTCGGCGCCGAAGGGCTGATGCTGGTGGCGGCCATCGCCGGCTTTGCCGCCAGCGTGCACAGCGGCAGCGACTGGGTCGGCTTCGGCGCCGGTGCGCTGGCCGGTGCGCTGCTGGCCGCCGTCTTCGGTTGGCTGGTCATCTGGCTCAACACCAACCAGTACGCCACCGGCCTGGCGCTCAGCCTGTTCGGTGCCGGCCTGAGCGCCTTTGTCGGCATCCCCTACACCCAGCAGCGGCTGGCCGAGCGCCCCCATTTCGCCATCCCCGGCCTGGCCGACGTGCCCTTCCTGGGCACCGCGATCGGCCAGCAGCACCCGCTGGTGTACGGCGCCATCGCCCTGGCCGTCGCGCTGACGTGGTGGCTGACGCGCTCGCGCGGGGGGCTGGTGCTGCGCGCTGTGGGCGAGTCGCCGGAGTCGGCCCATGCCCTGGGCTACCCGGTGCGCCGCATCCGCTTGATGGCGGTGGTGGCGGGTGGGGCGCTGTGCGGCGTGGCGGGGGCCTACATCTCGTTGGTGTACACGCCGCTGTGGGTCGAGGGCATGGTGGCTGGCAAGGGCTGGATCGCGCTGGCCCTGACGACGTTTGCCACCTGGCGACCGGCCCGTGTGCTGCTGGGCGCCTACCTGTTCGGTGGCGTCACCATGCTGCAGTTCCAGCTGCAAGGGCAGGGTGTGCAGATCGCATCCCAGTGGCTGACGATGCTGCCCTACCTGGCCACCATCGTGGTGCTGGTGCTGATCTCGCGCAACCCGGTCTGGATCCGCATCAACATGCCGGCCTCGCTGGGCAAGCCCTTCCAGCCTTGATGGCTGACCTGCCCGCCAGCATGTGGGCACCCGGCACGATCATTGCTGAGTTCTGTTTTTCAACCCTGGAGATGTCATGTCCTCACCTCTGTCCAAGCGTTCTGTGTTGAAGCTCGCTGGCTGGGCCGCGCTGGCGGCCAGTGCCGCGCTGGTGGGTTGCGGCAAGAAGGACGCCGCCCCTGAGGCGGCCTCGGCCCCGTCGGAGCCGGCGTCGGCCGCTGCCGCACCGGCCGGTCCGCTGAAAATCGCCTTCGCTTACGTGGGCCCGGTGGGTGACGCCGGCTGGACCTACGCGCACAACGCGGGCCGCCTGGCGGTGGAGAAAGAATTCGGCGACAAGGTCGTCACCAGCATCGTCGAGAAGGTGCCCGAGGGCCCTGAGGCCGAGCGCGTCATCCGTGACCTGGTGGGCCAAGGCAACACCCTGATCTTCGGCACGACGTTTGGCTACATGGAGCCCATGCTCAAGGTCGCCGCCGACTCGCCCAGCGTGAAATTCGAGCACGCGACGGGCTACAAAACGGCGCCCAACATGCGCACCTACGATTCGCGCACCTACGAGGGCGCGTACATGGCCGGCGTGATCGCGGGCGCCATGAGCAAGACCGGCACCATCGGTGTGGTCGGCTCCATCCCCATCCCCGAAGTCATCCGCAACATCAACACCTTCACGATGGGCGCGCAGAGCGTGAACCCCAAGATCAAGACGAAGGTGGTGTGGGTGAACGCGTGGTTCGATCCTCCGAAGGAAACCGAGGGCGCACAAAGCCTGTTGAACCAGGGCGCCGACGTGCTGTTCCAGAACACCGACTCGGCCGCCGTGCTGCAAACCGCCGAGAAGGCCGGCAAGTACGCCTTCGGCTGGGATTCGGACATGAGCGCCTTTGGCCACAAGGCCCACCTGGCCTCGGCCATCATCAACTGGGCGCCGTACTACATCAAGGCCACGAAGGACGCGCTGGAAGGCACCTGGTCCACCGGCGGCGTGTGGTGGGGCGTGAAGGAAGGCGCCATCGACATCGTGGGCATCTCCGACAAGGTGCCGGCCGAGGTCAAGGCCAAGGTCGATGCCATCAAGGCGGGCCTGAAGGACGGCAGTTTCGTGGTCTGGAAAGGCCCCATCGTCAAGCAGGATGGCAAGGAAGCGTTGGCCAAGGACGCCGTGGCGGACGACAAGTTCCTCAGCGGCATCGACTTCTACGTGAAGGGCGTGGAAGGCTCGATCCCCTCGGCGAAGTGAGCATGGCCCCTGGCGGGGGCGTGAAGCGCATCCGACGAACAGCGGGGCGTCAAGCCCGTGAATCCTCCTCACCGCGCGGGCGGTGGGCGTCCTAAACTGAGAGCGTCACAGGGTTCCGGCCGGACGACGGCCCGTCCTGTCCGTCACAGGATGCCGTCGTGCGACCGACTCAGGAGGTCGTCATGAACGCGCCACTGCCCGCCGAGGTGCTCCGCGCCTTGTCTTCGCTGTCTCTGGAAGACAAGTACACGCTGGAGCGAGGCCAGGCATTCATGAGCGGGATCCAGGCGCTGGTGCGCCTGCCCATACTGCAGCACACCCGCGATGCCCTGGCCGGGCTGAACACCGCCGGTTTCATCAGCGGCTACCGCGGCTCCCCTCTGGGCGGCTATGACCAGGCCCTCTGGAAAGCCCGCGAGCACCTGGCCAAGCACCACATCGTTTTCCAGCCCGGCGTCAACGAGGAGCTGGGCGCCACCGCCGTGTGGGGCACCCAGCAGCTGGCGCTGACCCCGGGCCCGCACCGCTTCGACGGCGTCTTCGGTCTCTGGTATGGCAAGGGGCCGGGCGTGGACCGCTGCGGCGACGTCTTCAAGCACGCCAACATGGCGGGCACGGCACGGCACGGCGGGGTGGTGGCGGTGGCCGGCGACGACCACACGGCCAAGAGTTCGTCCCTGGCCCACCAGAGCGACCACATCTTCAAGGCCTGCGGGCTGCCGGTGTTCTTTCCCAGCAACGCGCAGGAAATCCTTGACCTGGGCCTGCACGCCTTCGCCATGAGCCGTTTCTCGGGGCTGTGGACCTCGCTGAAAACCATCCAGGAGGTGGTGGAGTCGGCCACGACGGTGTCGGTGGACCCGGACCGCGTGCACATCGCCCTGCCCGGTGATTTCGACATGCCCGAGGGCGGCTTGCGCATCCGCTGGCCCGACGTGCCCTTGGCCCAGGAAGCCCGGCTGATGGACCACAAGTGGTACGCGGCCTTGGCCTATGTGCGCGCCAACCGCCTCAACCACACGGTGCTGGACAGCGAGGGCGCGCGGTTGGGCATCATGGCCAGCGGCAAGGCCTGGAACGACTTGCGCCAGGCCCTGCACGACCTGGGGCTGGATGACGATGCCTGCAAGGCGCTCAAGCTGCGCCTGCACAAGGTGGCGGTGGTGTGGCCGCTGGAGGCCAGCCTGACGCGCGAGTTCGCGCAGGGGCTGCAGGAGATCCTGGTGGTCGAAGAAAAGCGCCAGATGATCGAGTACCAGCTCAAGGAAGAGCTCTACAACTGGCGCGAGGACGTGCGCCCCAACGTGCTGGGCAAGTTCAACGAGGGCGAGGGCGACCGCACCGGCGGCGAGTGGTCGCATCCGCACCCGGCCAGCCGCTGGCTGCTGCGCGCCCAGGCCGACCTCAACCCTGCGCTGATCGCCCAGGCCGTGGCCCAGCGCCTCGACCGCCTGGGCCTGCTGCGCGATGCCCCCTCGCACCTGCGTGAGCGCATCGCCGAGCGGCTGGCGGTCATCGAGGCCAAGGAGCGTTCCCTGGCCGAGGTCGCGCAGGCTGGCGCCAGCCCCGAGCGCGCACCCTGGTTCTGCAGCGGCTGCCCGCACAACACTTCCACCCGCGTGCCGGACGGCTCTCGCGCCATGGCCGGCATCGGCTGCCACTACATGGCGCAGTGGATGGACCGCAACACCGGCATGGTCACGCAGATGGGCGGCGAGGGCGTGGCCTGGGTGGGGCAGGCGCCTTTCACCGACGAGCGGCACGTTTTCGTGAACCTTGGCGATGGCACCTACTTCCACTCAGGGCTCTTGGCCATCCGCCAGGCCATCGCGGCCAAGGTCAACATCACCTACAAGATTCTGTACAACGACGCGGTGGCCATGACGGGCGGCCAGCCCCTCGACGGCAACCTGAGCGTGGCGGCCATGACCCGCGAGCTGGACGCCGAGGGCGTGCGCCGCATCGTTGTGGTGACCGACGACCGCAGCCGTTACGCCGAGGTGCATGACCTGGCCGCAGGCGTTGATCTGCGCCACCGCGACGACCTCGATGCGGTCCAGAAGGCGCTGCGCGAGACCCCGGGCTGCACCGTGCTGATCTTCGACCAGACCTGCGCCACCGAAAAGCGCCGCCGCCGCAAGCGCGGCACGATGCCTGCCGCCCCGGCGCGCGTCGTCATCAACGAGGCCGTGTGCGAGGGCTGTGGCGACTGCACCGTGCAGTCCAACTGCCTGAGCGTCGAGCCGGTGGACACGCCCCTGGGCCGCAAGCGCCGCATCAACCAGAGCAGCTGCAACCAGGACCTGTCCTGCCTCAAGGGCATGTGCCCCAGCCTGGTGAGCATCGAGGGCGGGCGCCTGCGCCAACCCCGTGCTGCCACCGGCTTGCCCGATCTGGCCCACCTGCCACCGCTGCCGGAACCCACCTTGCCCGATGCCAGCCGCGCCTGGGGCATCGTGGTGGCCGGCATTGGCGGCACGGGCGTCATCACCATCGGTCAGCTGCTGGGCATGGCGGCCCACCTGGAGAGCCGGGGCGTGGTCACGCAGGAAGCGGCCGGCTTGGCGCAAAAGGGCGGCGCCACCTGGAGCCATGTGCAGATCGCCGACACGCCCGAGGCCATCTTCACCACCAAGGTGGGCACTGCCGAGGCCGACCTGGTGATGGGCTGCGACCCCATCGTCACGGCCTTGCCGGTCACGCTGGCGGTGATGCGGGCCGGGCGCACGCGCATCGCGCTCAACACCCACCACACGCCCACCGCCGCGGCCATGACCCAGCCCGACTGGCATTACCCCGGTGCACAGTGCGACCACGTCCTGGCCGATGCCGTGGGGCACGACGCCGATGCCATCGCCCGGCTGGACACCGTGGCGCTGGCGGAGAAGCTGTTGGGCGATGCGATTTACGCCAACCCGATCATGCTGGGCTTTGCCTGGCAGAAGGGCTGGGTGCCCGTGAGCCTGCAGGCGCTGACGCGCGCCATCGAGCTCAACGCCACGCAGGTCCAGCGCAACTTGCAGGCCTTCGCCTGGGGGCGCCATGCGGCCCATGACCCTGCGCGCACGGCCCGGCTGTTGCTGCCGGCGCAGGCGGTGCAGTGGTTCCCGCGCAAGGCAGAAAGCCTCGACGCCATCGTCCAGCGTCGCAAGGCCCATCTCACCGGCTACCAAAGCGCGGCCTATGCGGCGCGCTACGAAGCCTGGGTGACGCGCGTGGGTGAGGCCGAGGCCGTGCTGGGCAGCCAGCGCCTGACCCGTGCGGTGGCCCTGCAGCTGTTCCGCCTGATGGCCATCAAGGACGAGTACGAGGTGGCGCGCTTGCTGACCTCAGACGCCTTCCGCCAGCAGGTGGCGACGCAGTTCGAGGGGAATTGGCGCATGGTCTGGCACCTGGCGCCGCCCACGCTGGGCGAGGGCGCTGACGCCGGGAAGGGCCAGCCAGGCCCCCGACCGATCAAGCGCGCCTTTGGCCCCGCCTGGGCGCCGCTGCTGCAGGGCCTGGCCTGGGCCCGGCGCGTGCGCAACACCTGGCTGGACCCGCTGCGCTTCAGCCACACCCGCCGCGATGAGCTGGCCACGCTGGAGGCCTACGAGGCCTTGCTGAAACGCCTGCTGACCGGGCTGCGCGCCGACACGCTGACCGAGGCCTGCGAGCTGGCCGAATCGGCCGAGGCCATCAAAGGCTTTGGCGCGGTGCGCCAGGCGCATGCTGCGCCGGTGCTGTCGCGCTGGCAGACGTTCAGCGGGTTCAGCGGGCCTGGCAGTCCAGACCGTAAGCCCGCTTGATCTGTTCGACCTCGGCGGGCGGGGCCTTGGACAACTGCACGCAGGTCGTGCGGTTGCCGTGCATCTTGCGCTTGGACGCATCGACGTACATCCAGTCGACCACGTCCTTGCGTTGGAAGCGCCATTCCTGGCCTTCCTGCACCCGCTTGAGCTGGGTTGGGGCGTTGTCGACGCGGCCCTTGAAGCCCTTGCCATCGGCTTCGAAGGGCGTGATCCAGACGAACTCCTTGCGCTTGCCTTCGCGGATGGCCACCCGCATCGACAAGGTGGTGAATTTGGGGTCGCCGCTGGCAGCGACCTTCAGGAAGTCGTCCAGGGTGGCCTGGGCCTGTTGGAAGGCTGCGCGCATGGCCGGGTCGCGCTCGTTGATTTCGAGCACGTCTTCCTGTTGCTTGGCCGCTTCTTCGCGTGCCTTTTTCTGGCGCTCCACCAGGATCTGGATGGCGGCGCTGGCGGCGGCGTTCGCCGAGGATGCCTGCGATGCGGTGACCTTGGCGGCTGGGACTGCTGTGGGGGTGTTGGCCGCATCGGCAGCTTGGGCCAGGGGGCCCCAGACGGTGAGCGAGGGCACGATGAGCAGGGCGAGGGCGGCGGCGAGCGTGTGAGGGATGCGCATGGGGCAGATGGGGTGGGTTGAGACCAGATCTGCATCAGAGTGTGCGGCAATTTCGGGGGCGTGCCGCGGGTGCGTACCTCCGGACACACCCGAGGTTGCCCGGGGCGGCCCACCCTTTGCCTGCGACCTCATGGGTGCGCGGGGCATGGCACATCGGGTAAGGTCGGGGTCATGTCCATCTCCGTGATGTCTGCTTCCCCCTCGCAACGCCGCTGGCAGGGCCTGATGTGTGCCCTGGCCGGGGCCGTGGCCTTTTCTGGCAAAGCCATCGTGGCCAAGCTGCTGTACCGCCAGGGCGCCGATGCCTTCGCCGTGGTGGGCCTGCGCATGTCCATGGCCTTCCCCCTGTTCCTGCTGATGGCGTGGTGGTCGAGCCGTGGACGGCCCACCGAGCTGGGTGCGCACGTGCCCATGGGCGGCAAACTGGCCTGGCAGATCCTGGGCCTGGGTTTTTGCGGTTATTACCTGTCCAGCACGCTGGATTTCCTGGGGCTGCAGTACATCAGTGCCAGCCTGGAACGGGCCATCCTCTACCTCAACCCCAGCATCGTGCTGCTGCTGTCGGTGTTGTTGCTGGGCCAGCGCCTGCGGCTGGCGCAACTGGGTGCGATGGCGCTGTCTTACGGCGGTGTGCTGATTGTTTTCTTGCACGATTGGGACGTGGCCACGGTGGTGTCGGGTGCCGCGCAAGGCCAGGATCCGGTCGCCGCTGTCGTGACAGGCAGTGTGCTGGTGTTCCTGAGCGCGCTGTCCTACGCGATCTACCTCATGGGCAGTGGTCAGTTGGTGCAGTCGCTGGGGTCTCTGAGGCTGGTGGGATGGGCGTCTTGCGCGGCCTGTGTGATGTGCGTGCTGCAGTGGGCGTTGGTTCACGCTTTCACCGATGGGCGCCTGGGCGGCGTGGCGCACCTGCCCTGGCAGGCCTGGGCCTTGTCGGCGCTGAACGCCACGGCCTGCACGGTGCTGCCAGTGTGGTTGGTCATGCGCGGTGTGCAGTTGCTGGGCGCGTCGTTGGCGTCGCAGTTGGGCATGGTGGGGCCGCTGTCCACGATCTGGATGGCCGCCTGGTGGCTGGACGAGCCCGTGACCTGGCGCCTGGTGCTGGGCACGGCCGCCGTGCTGGCTGGCATCGTGGTGCTGTCTCGGGCGTCGAAGTTGCAGCCTGCGTCGCAAGGCGCACAGGCGTCAGAGCCGACGGGCCGGGCTGTGGGCGGCCGCTGATCGTCAGGATTGGGGCACGGCGAGTGCTGCCTGGGCCGCCCGTGAGGTCAGCGCAGACAGCGCCGACACGAGGCAATCCGCCTGGGCCGCGATGGCTTCTGGCAAGGGCGCTCTGCCATCGACCACCGATTGGATCCACGCTGCCGTGACATCGGCCTCGCGGCCTTCGGGCAGTTCGGGCAGGCTGACCAGCGCGCCTTCCACGGGTGCGCGGCACAGGGCGTCCTCGCGCTGGCCGTCCAGGAAGACGTCAAAGCGCGGCTGGCGGCGGGCATCGGCGACGGGCTCGCCTTCGGTGCCGCGCATGAGCAGGGCGTTGGCCTTGACCAGTGCCAGGTAGCTCGACAGCGACACCGCGTACTCCGGGTGCGTGTGGTTGACGACCTGCATGCCCAAGCCCAGCGGGTTGAGCAGCTTGGCCACGGTGTGCCCGGGGTTGCGAAGGCCGATGACCCAGCGCACGGCCAGCAGCCGCGCCAGGGCAGGGCAGAGCACTTCGGTGGGCATGAAGGCGGGCTGGTGGGCGGCCCAGGCTCGGCCCACGGCTTCGATGGGGCCGATGGGGTCGGGCGCATCCGTGGCAGAGGCGTTGTGCGCGCTGCCATGCCCCTCGGTCACCGGCCAGCCACCGGCGGTGAAGACCTGGGCGCTGGTGATGCGGGTCGGATCCTGGCGCGGGCCATGCACCAGCACGGCCACGCCCCGCTGCGCCAGGGCCCAGGCCAGCAGAGGCGTGAGGTTGGGCAGCTTGCGCGAGCCGTTGTAGGAGGGCAGCAGCACCGGGCCCAGCAGGGGCGCTGTGGCGGCAGCCTGCGCACGCGTCAGGGCCGGGCGCAGGTCCAGGCAGCGCGCGTGGGTGGCCCGCACGAAGCCGTCCAGCTCTTCGGCGGTTTCGCCCTTGATGCGCATGGCCAGGCAGAAGGCGCCCAGCTCCAGGTCGCTGACCTGGCCGTCCAGAACCTGCGACATCAGATCGTGGGCCTGCGCGCTGCTCAGCGCGCCCGCGCCGTCCTTGCCCCGGCCGATCTCTTTGATGTATGCCGCGATGGCCATGTGCTGCTTCCTTGGTGCGCTGTGGTCGGGCGATTATCAGGGGCGGTGTCGGGCATTGCCGCGCTGCCTGGCAAGCCTTCAGCGCGGGTGTTGCAGCAAGCTGCGCACCGCCGGCAGGCAGGAACCACAGTTGGTGCCGCACCGGAGTGCGCCTTGCACCAGGGCCAGGCGGGTGTCGGCATCGGCATCCGCCGGACAAGCGGCCGTCGCAGACGCGATGTCGGCTTCGCTGACGTTGAAACAGGTGCATACCTGCTTGCCACGGGGTTTCGTGGCCACCGGCGGCGTTCGGTCTGGCAGGAGCAGCGCATGCCCGAGGGCGTCGACCCGCAGCCCGTCTTGCAGCAGCGGGCGGAGCCAGGCTTCGGCCGCGGTGTGGCCTGCCAGCACAAAAGCGCGCAGCCGTGTGCCTTCGCTGGCACCTTGCAGCCACATGGCGCGACGCTGACCGCGCGAGGGGTCGTCGTAGCGCAGCACGTCCGCGCCGATGCCAAGCAGGCCCTCGATCTCGCGGATGGCGCTGGCGCCAGGGGCCTCGGTGTGAGCCGCACGGAAGCACACACCGACCTGCGCCGACCCTGTGCTGGCATCGCCTTCACGGCCCCCCTCACGGCCAAAGAGCACGCAGCTGGTGAAGGTGAATGCAGCCATCCAGGGTTTGAGCTGCTCGCGCACGGCCAGGGCCTGATCCGCCGGCAGCCAGGCAGCGCCGACCAGTTGCCAGGGCAGCGCGATGGCCTCGATGTGCACCGCGGCGTGCTTGAGTTCCGGTTGCTTGGACTTGGGGCAGAAGGTGGGGTCCGTCAGGCTGTTGACGCCCGCGAGGGGCTGGCCGTGGCAGCCCATGCCGCTGAGGGCTTCTTGCCCCCAGTGCATGGCCATGTGGACCTGCATGGGTGCCATGCGGTCGTCGGCCACGACTGGGGCGATGAGCTGGCCGCGGCGCGACTGCACGCGCACCAGATCGCCATCTTCCAGGCCCATGCAGGCCATGTCCGCAGGATGCATGTCGAGCGCGGGCTCGGCCACGTGACCGAACAGGCGCCCCAGCGTGCCGGTGCGGCTCATGCCGTGCCATTGGTCGCGCAACCGGCCGGTGTTCAAGCTGAAAGGATGGTCCGGGTCAAGCGGCTCATGAACCGGGGTGCAGTGCAATGCGGCAAAGCGTGCGCGGCCGTCTGGGGTGGCGAAACGTCCCTCGGTGTAGAGGCGGGCGGTGCCTTGGCTGGCGCCTTGCGGCATGGGCCACTGCTGCGGCCCGGCGGTGTCGAGCAGGGCGTAGCTCAGGCCGGTGATGTCGAGGTCACGGCCACGGGTGCTGTCGCGGTGTTCGTTCCAGATGGCTTGCGGCGAGGTGTAGGGGAACAGCGTCGCGGTGCCTGGCAGGTAGCGGGCCGTGTGCTCGGGCAGGCGGGCCTCCAGGCGGCGACCCAGCGCGGTGAAGATGGCCCAATCGTGGCGCGCTTCGCCTGCGGGTGCCACGGCCGCGCGCACGCGGCTGATGCGGCGTTCGCTGTTGATGACGGTGCCTTCTTTCTCGCCCCAGGTGCTGGCTGGCAGGAGGAGGTCGGCAAATTCGCAGGTGGCGGTGGTCGCGAAGGCCTCTTGCACCACGACGAACTCCGCCATGGCGAGAGCCTGGCGCACGGTGGCCTGGTCGGGCAGAGACTGCGCCGGGTTGGTGCAAGCGATCCACAGGGCCTTGATCTCACCGCGGGCAGCGGCTTCGAACATCTCCACGGCCGTCTTGCCGGGCTGCGCGGGCACCTCGGGCAGGCCCCAGAACGAGGCGACCTCCGCGCGGTCTTCTGGCTTGCCCAGGTCACGGTGGGCGCTCAGCAGGTTGGCCATGCCGCCCACCTCGCGACCGCCCATGGCATTGGGCTGGCCCGTCAGCGAGAAGGGCCCGGCGCCGGGTTTGCCGATCTGGCCGGTGGCCAGGTGCAGGTTGATGAGGGCGGCGTTCTTGTCGGTGCCGCTGCTGCTTTGGTTGAGGCCCTGGCAATACAGCGATAAGGTGGGCGTGTGTGCGCCGAACCAGCGTGCGGCGGTTTCCAGATCGGCTTGCGCGATGCCGCAGGTCCGGGCCACGGCTTCGGGCGTGAAGTCGCGCACCAGGGCCATGGTGTCCTCGAAGCCATGGGTGTGGCGCTGCACGAAGGCCATGTCCAGCAGGCCATCGCGCGCCAGGATGTGCAGCATGCCGTTGCACAGGGCGACGTCGGTGCCCGGCTGGATGGCCAGGTGCAGGTCGGCCATGTCGGCCGTCTCGGTGCGGCGGGGGTCCACCACGATGAGCTTCATCTCGGGCCGCGCGCGCCTGGCATCCTCGATGCGGCGGAACAGGATGGGGTGGGCCCAGGCCGTGTTCGAGCCGGTGATGAACAGCGTGCGCGCGTGGTCGATGTCTTCGTAGCAGGTCGGTGGGGCGTCGCTGCCCAGGGTGGCTTTGTAGCCGGCCACCGCGCTGCTCATGCACAGGCGCGAGTTGGTGTCCAGGTTGTTGGTGCCTAGCAGGCCTTTGACGAGTTTGTTGAGGACGTAGTAGTCCTCGGTCAGCAACTGGCCCGAGCCATAAAAGCCCACCGCATTCGGCCCGTGGCGACGCACGATGTCGGCCAGTCGGTCGGCGGCCTCGTCCAGGGCGGCATCCCAGGGCACGGGTTGCGGGGGGTGGCCGCGTTGCGCGCGCCTCATGGGTTGCAGCAAGCGCGCCTGTTGCGTGACGGTGTCACTGGCCGTCAGGTGCAGGGTGCTGCCCTTGGTGCACAAGCGGCCGAAGTTGGCCGGGTGGTCCGGGTCGCCCCGTACCTGAATGATCTTGCGTCCCTGGGGCGTCGCTTGGGTGTCGATCAGAACGCCGCAACCTGTGCCGCAGTACGGGCATGTGGCGCGGGTGACGTTGTCCGCCATGGCCATGTTCATGCCGTACCGCCATGTGCCCGAGCGGCGACCTCGCCCGCTTCACCGATACAGGAAGGGCCAAACATCAGGTGGTCGCGGCGCTCGGCGATGCTGTGGCCTTCGCGGATGAGCCTGAAGTAATGGCTGCCGTCCGCGGTGTCGCCATACAGGCAGGCGCCCACCAGCTTGTCGCCGCGCAGCACCAGCTTCTTGTAGATGCCGCCGCAGGGGTCGGACAGGACGATGTCCTCACAGCCGTCACCGCCCATGAACTCCCCGGCGGAGAACACGTCGATGCCCGTCACCTTCAGCTGGGTGGACACCTGTGAGCCTGTGTAGCGGTCGATGCCAAGCTCCGCCAGGTGGTTGGCCAACACCTTGCCTTGCTCGAACAGCGGTGCGACCAGTCCATAGGCGATGCCGCGGTGCGAAGCGCATTCGCCGACGGCGTAAACGCGGGGGTCGGTCACGGTTTGCATCGTGTCGCTCACCACGATGCCTCGGTTGCAATGGATGCCCGCCCTCTCGGCCAGGGCTGTGTTCGGGCGGATGCCGGCGGCCATCACGACCAGGTCGGCAGGCAGCTCGGTGCCATCCGCGAGCTTGACCGACTGGACGCGACCGCCTTGCCCGTGGTCGGCGTCGCCCGCCAGCGCCTGCGTCTGCGCACCGATCCGGAACTTCAGGCCGCGCGCCTCCAGTGAGCGCTGCAGAAGTTCCGCAGCCACGCCGTCGAGTTGGCGCTCCATCAGCCAGGCGGCGATGTGAACCACGGTGACGTCCATGCCGCGCGACATCAGGCCGTTGGCGGCCTCCAGGCCGAGCAGGCCGCCGCCGATGACCACCGCGTGCTGGTGCGACTTGGCCGCGTCGATCATGTGCCGTGTGTCGGCGATGTCGCGGTAGGTGATGACGCCAGCCAGACCCTTGCCAGGCACCGGCAGGACGAAGGGTGTGGAGCCGGTGGCGATCAGCAGTCGGTCATACGACGCTTCGGTCCCATCGTTGGCCACCACCCGGCGCCGCTGGCGGTCCACACCCACGACCTGCTTGCCGAGGTGCAGGTGGATGCCATGGTCCTCGTACCAATGCAGCGGATGGAGGACGATGTCATCGAGCGACTGCTCACCCGCGAGCACAGGCGATAGCAGGATGCGGTTGTAGTTCGGGTGTGGTTCGGCGCCGAAGACGGTGACGTCGTACAGCTCAGGTGCGAGCTTGAGCAGCTCTTCCAATGCCTTGACGCCTGCCATGCCGTTGCCGATCACCACCAGTTTTTTCTGGCGCATGGAGAGGTTCCATCCACAGGATCGAAGGGATTGCAATGCAGTGCGGGTTCAGCTTGTCGCCGCGGTGCTGGCTGTGGTGGTCGCAACGTAGTGCGAGGTGGCGCGTGCGCGCCCGCCCTTCTCAGACCATGTCCGCGTCCAGCGCACCTGCATCACACGCATCATGGCCAGCGCCACGATGGCCAGCATGGCGATGCCGATGAAGCCCCACAGGTAGGTGCCGCCGTACTGCTTGGACATGCCCATCATGGTGGGCACCAGGCCACCGGCCAGTGCACCGATTTCGCCGATCATCGAGCCAGCCACGGCCGTGCTCAAGGGCCAGCGCAGCGGCACCAGCTGGAACACCGCACCATTGCCGGCGCCCAGGGCGGCAAAGCAGACCATCATCAGCACCGTGGTGGCCGCCAGCGAGGCCGATGCCATGCCGCAAGGCACCAGGGTGATGGCCACGGTGACGATGACAGCCGTGAGCGTGTTGATGCCGCCCCAGCGGTCAGAAATCCAGCCACCGAAGATGCGCAGGGCTGCGCCCATGAAGGCTGCCAGCATGGTCAGTTGACCTGCCTCCACCTTGGACACATGGAATTGATCGTGGTAGTAGGTCGGCAGGAAGGACGTCAGGCCGATGAATCCGCCGAAGGTCACGCCATAGATGACGCTGAAGGCCCAGCCATCCTTCTCGAACAGGCATGCGATGTGCCCGCGAAAGGACGTGCGCGCCTCGCGGTCAGGCGGCTCTTTGGCATAGAGGACCATCACCACCATCGGGATGCAGATGGCCACGGCCGCCATGCCGTACACCGCCTGCCATCCATGGGCCTGTGCCAGCGGCGGCGCGACCAGCACCGACACCGCCGTGCCCACATTGCCGGCACCGACCAGGCCCATGGCCAGGCCCTTGTGCTTGGGCGGGAACCAGCCCGAACCCAGTGACAGCGCCACACCGAAGCTGGCGCCTGCGATGCCCAGCAGCACGCTCATGGCGAGCAGATGGCTGAAGGTGTTCACGAACACGTAGCCATACAGCATGGCCACGACGATCATGCCCATCTCGACCAGCGTGGCCGATTTCCGGCCGATGTACTGTGCGAGGATGCCCAGGGGAAATCGCATGAGCGCGCCGGCAAAGATGGGCAAGGACAGCATCAGGCCCTTTTCCGTGGCCGACAGGTGCAAGTCTTCGGCAATGAACGGTGCCATGGCGCCGTTGAGTACCCAAATGCAGCAGGAGAATGCGAAGTACAGGAAGGACGCGAACAGCGTGGGTGAGTGCCCGGCTTTCAGAAAAGTTTGGAAGGAGGAATTCATCGGTGACCTTTGCTTGCGCTGACGCCATGGCTGCATCAGCTTATGTCACATATGTATTCCCAAAGTGTTTAAGCTGGATGTCGGTGCCCGGTGCCGTTTGCCGCACGGCACGGTGTCATCGCTGTCATGCCGCACAATGGCGCCTCACGTCACAGGAGCATGTCCGCATGAGCATCAAGTCCGACCGCTGGATCCGCCGCATGGCCGAAGAGCACGGCATGATCGAACCCTTCGAGCCCGGCCAGGTCCGCCACGCCGCTGACGGCCAGAAAATCGTCAGCTACGGCACCAGCAGTTACGGCTACGACATCCGCTGCGCCCCCGAGTTCAAGGTCTTCACCAACATCTACTCGACGGTGGTGGACCCGAAGAACTTCGACGAGAAGAGCTTCGTGGACATCGAAAGCGACGTCTGCATCATCCCGCCCAACAGCTTCGCGCTGGCCCGCACCGTCGAGTATTTCCGCATCCCGCGCAACGTGTTGACCATCTGCCTGGGCAAGAGCACCTACGCGCGCTGCGGCATCATCGTCAACGTGACGCCGTTCGAGCCTGAGTGGGAAGGCTATGTCACGCTGGAGTTTTCCAACACCACGCCGCTGCCTGCGAAGATCTACGCGGGTGAAGGCTGCGCGCAGGTGCTGTTCTTCGAGAGCGATGCCGACGACGTCTGCGAAACCAGCTATGCCGACCGCGGTGGCAAATACCAGGGGCAAACCGGCGTGACCTTGCCCAAGACCTGAGCCGGACGGGCATCCTGCACGGATACCGCCCCAGGGTATCTGCGAAAGCCGTCACAGACCGTTACAATGCGAGCCGACATCGGGCAAAGGCCGGTGCTGCACACCACTCAAACGGGAAGAGACCACACGGCCACCGTGGCGTGCGTGCAGCCCAGGCCGCCCAGGCAGAGCCATCACACAGAAGCGCAGGTTTCAGGGAGGGGGTGTGGCGGCGACGGTGTCGTTGTTGTACCTCTATCTTTGGGCCACCCCATGCGCCGTCCGCTTCAATCTCCCGCGTTGGTCAACGCGTTCTACGACAGCCTGCGTCCAGAGCAGCGCGAAACCGCCCAGGCCATGCACCGCGCCATCCTGGCAGCGGCGCCGAACCTCCGTCCGGAGGTCAAATGGGGCAATCTGTGCTTCATGAACGAGAACGACAACCTGATGGCCATCGTGCTCTACAAGGCCAATGCCCACCTGCAGGTTTTCAACGGCATCATGCTGGTGGGCGAGTTTCCGGAGCTTGAGGGCTCGGGCAAGGGCATGCGCCACATCAAGTCCCGTTACCGCCAGCCCGTCAACGAACAACTCGTGCGCGAACTGGCCTTGGCCAGTCTGCAGGCCCATGCGGTACAGCAAGCCCGCCATGCTGCCCGTTGGGGTTAAGTCTGTACGCAGCCCCACATGGCACGGGACTTGTTAGCATGTGACGATGCCCATGTCCAACGTCGCACCCAACGCAGACCTCCACTGCCACTCGAACATCTCTGACGGCACCTTGTCGCCCGAGGACGTGGCCGCGCGTGCGCACCGCAACGGCGTGACGCTCTGGTCGCTGACCGACCACGACGAAATCGGCGGGCAGCACCGTGCGCGAGCGGCCGCTGCGGCTCTGGGCATGGACTACCTCACCGGCACTGAGATTTCGGTGACTTTCCTGCACAAGACCGTGCACATCGTGGGTTTGGGCTTCGACGCCGATGACGCTCAGTTGCAGAAGGGCCTGGCCGACACCCGTGGTGGCCGCGAGCGCCGCGCGCGTGACATGGCCGACGAGCTGGCCAAAGCCGGCATCCCCAATGCGTTCGAGGGCGCGCTGAAGTACGTCGGCAACCCTGACCTGATTTCGCGCACACACTTCGCGCGCTACATCGTCGAAACCGGCCGCTGCGCCGACCCGCACGAGGTGTTCCGCCGCTACTTGGCCGAGGGCAAGCCGGGCTTCGTGCCCCACCGCTGGGCCAGCCTGAAAGACGCCGTGCGCTGGATCACCGAGGCCGGAGGCATCGCGGTCGTCGCCCACCCGGGTCGATACGACTTCACGCCCAACGAGGAGTACGCGCTGTTCTCCGAGTTCAAGGCCCACGGTGGCCGCGGCGTCGAGGTGGTCACGGGCAGCCATTCCGTGTCCGAGTACCAGGAATACGCCGACATGGCCCGCGAGTTCGACTTGCTGGCCTCGCGCGGCTCCGATTTCCATGATCCCACCGAGAGCCACACCGACTTGGGCACCTTGCCCGGCCTGCCCGCGCGCCTGACGCCCGTGTGGGAGGCCTTGACGGAGCGGGTGCTGAGACCTTGAGCTCGCCCTGATCCATCGATGGCCCAATACTTCGAAGTGCACCCCGAGCAGCCCCAGGTGAGGTTGCTCAAACAGGCTGCCGACCTCCTTCACAAGGGTGGTGTGGTGGCCGTGCCCACCGATTCCAGCTATGCCTTGGTTTGTCACCTGGACGACAAGGCCGCGGTTGATGCTTTGCGTCGCATCCGCGGCGTGGACGAGCGCCACCACCTCACCCTGCTGTGCCGCGACCTCTCGGAGCTGGCCAGCTACGCCCGCGTGGACAACCAGCAGTACCGTCTGCTCAAGCTGGGCACGCCAGGGCCTTACACCTTCATCCTCGAAGCCACCAAGGAAGTGCCGCGCCGCGTGTCACACCCATCGCGCCGCACCATCGGCCTGCGCGTGCCCGACCACCGCGTCACCCAGGCCTTGCTGGAAGTGATGGGGCAGCCGCTGCTGGCCACCACGTTGATCTTGCCGGACCACGACGAGGCCCTGAACGACGCCCACACCATCCGCGAAGTGCTGCAAAAGCGCGTCCAGGCGGTGGTGGACGCCGGCCCCTGCTCGCTGGAGCCCACCACCGTGATCGACCTCAGCGGCGGTGGCGCCGAAGTGCTGCGTCAGGGGCGTGGAGAGCTGGCCGCCTTGGGACTTTGACCACGGCTTTGATCAGGGTCTTGCGCGTCCAGCTTGGCCATGGCCGAGGCCACCCAGGCCGGGCTGAAGCCCAGGTTCCACAGCACGCCTGCGCCTGACTGCGCCGACCCCACCCGCACCAGCGGCACGCCCGGCGCACCCTGGGCCTGGTAGGCCTGCTGGCACACTGTGTCGTGCTCGACATTGCATTCACGCCAGCGCGCGCCCTGTGCGTTCAGCCAGTCGCGGGCGCGGGCGCAGTAGGGGCAGGTGTCCGTGCTGTAAACGACCAGTTCGTGTTGCTGGCTGCCCAGGCGCACCGCCTCGGCAAAGCGGCGGTCCTGCCACCACGACAAGGTTTGGCTGCCGCCCCACACCAACAGCAGGACGATGCCGAGGCTGCGCAGGGAGGCCCAATGGGTCATGCGTGGGTCAGGCCTTCTGCCCGAGCTTGCTTTCCTGGCCAGCCAGGAGCTTGCGGATGTTGGCCTCGTGGCGCCAGATGAGCAGGGCGCTCATCACGCCACACCCCACCGTGGCGGGGCTCCAGCCCCAACCCAGGTATTGGATCAGCGGGGCCGACAGCGCGGCCGACAGTGCGGCCAGCGATGAGTAGCGGAACACCACCGCCATGCCGAGCCACACCAGCAGCACCAGGCCACCCAGGGTCGGCGCGAAGCCGAACAGCACGCCCGCGGCCGTGGCCACGCCCTTGCCGCCTTCGAACTTGAAGAACACCGGCCAGAGGTGGCCGATGAAGGCGCCCAGGCCGATGGCCGTCACGGTGAGGGTGTCCAGCCCCCAGCTTTGCGCGAGGGCCACGGGCACATAGCCTTTGAGTGCGTCGAACAGCAGCGTCAGCACGGCTGCACCCTTGTTGCCGGAGCGCAGCACATTGGTGGCGCCAGGGTTGCCCGAGCCGTAGCTGCGCGGGTCGGCCAGGCCGAACAAGCGGCTGACGATCACGGCAAACGACAGGGAGCCGATCAGGTAGGCGGCCAGGGTGCCCAGGGCGAGCACGGCGCGGGGGTCGAAATCAGACAGGTTCATGCGGTCTCAGACATGGCTGGGAAGTGCGCGCAGTGTAGTGGGTCGTGGAGGCAGCGTGGCGCGCGCTGTTCCTCAGGTGGGGGGCGCATGCGATGGAAGCGGGGTTTGCCCCACGGTGGCCGGGCCGTGTCACGATGACAATCGCCGCATCCTGATGAATGTTCAACATGATTTCGCCCGCATGATCACCACCGAGCGTTCCTTTTTCTCCGGCCACCGCGCCCGGTGGGCGACTGGTCTGGCTCTCATCGCCGTGCTGGTGGCAGGGCTGTGGTGGTCGTCGCGTCCTGACACGGACGCTGGGTCACTGCCCGCAGCCTCTGCCCAGAGCGAGCGCGAGCGCGCCGGCGGCGCCACAGGCGTCCAGTTCGGCCCTGGTGGCGGGGTGTCCAACGTTGTCGCACCGACGGTCTTGCCAGACGGCAGGCCGTCCGATTTCTCTCCGGAGGACTGGGCGGCCCTGAAAAGCGCGATGGCCAAGACCGCCAACCCCGAGTCCGAGCTCAAACGGGTGGTGGCCTACCTGCGCTTCCAAAAGAGCTTTGGGCAATGGCAAAGCCTGCGTGAGTCCAGCGACCATGCCCTCCGCCAGCAGCTGGCAGCCTCGTTGGTGGAGCAACTGCCAGAGCGGCTGCGCCAGGGAGAAGTCACCATGGGCGAGGCCTTGATGCTGGCGTCGGCCCTGTGGACCGATCTGGAGCCCAACGAGGACAAACGCAAGGTGCGTCTGGAGGAGGTCCAGGCCGTGCTTGCCAGTGCAGCTCCGCAGCCCGATGCGGCGCAGCAAGCCCGGGAGGCTGCCCAGCAGGCCGAGTACAAGCGCCGTGAGGCCGCCATCGTGCTCGAGTACCAATCGAGGCCAGAGTCGCAACGGGATCAGGTTTGGCTGGAAGGGCAGCTGGACACGGCGCGCCGGGCGGTGTACGGCGCCAACTGACAACCCTTGGTTCGCCAAGGGGCCGATTGCGGGTGGCCCAAGGCCCGTAAAATGCGTCGGACATGACTGCGACACCTCCACGCGTTCCGCGTTCCATCTTGCCCTGGGTCCTGGCCGCTCTGGCCGCCGCTGCGGTGTGGTGGCATGCCGCCGTGCTTCTGCCATTTGTGATCAGCCTGGTGCTGGCCTATGTGCTGGAGCCTGCTGTGGCGCGCCTGGTGCGTGCCCGGGTGCCGCACGCGCTGGCGGTCGGCCTGTGCCTGACCTTGCTGCTCTTGCTGGTGTCGGTGTTGCTGGTGCTGCTGGTGCCCATCGTGTCGCAACTCGTGCCCATGGTGCGGGCGCAGTTGCCCGACCTGCTGGTGTCGCTGTGGAAAGGCGTGGTGCCCACCCTGCAGCAATACGGCCTGGAGCCACCCACCAGCGTCGATGAAATCAAGGCGGAACTGGCGAACCTTTTGCAAACCCACGCAGCAGATTGGGGTAGCGCGCTGTGGCAGTCCGTCCTGGTCGGGGGCAGCGGCCTGATGGCGCTGGCTGGCCTGGCCCTGCTGGTGCCCATGCTGGCCTTCTACTGGTTGCTGGACTGGGAGCGGCTGATGGGCCAGGCCGACGCGCTCCTGCCGCCGCGCTGGCGCACCCATTTGCACGCCTTGCGGGAGGAGATGGACGTCCTGATGGGCCAGTACTTGCGCGGGCAGTTGCTGGTGATGCTGATTCTGGCTGTGTACTACAGCGTGGGCTTGAGCTTGGCGGGTTTCCGCCTGGCCTTGCCGATCGGCGTGTTCACCGGCCTGGCCGTGTGCATCCCGTACCTGGGCTTCGGTATCGGCCTCTTGCTGGCCTTGCTGGCGGGGCTGTTGCAATTCGGCGCTGCCGGCGTGTCCTACCCCTTGCTGGCCGTGGCCCTGGTGTATGGCATCGGGCAGATCATCGAGAGCTTCGTGCTCACGCCGCGCCTGGTGGGCGAGCGCATTGGCCTGCACCCGCTGGGCGTCATCCTGGCCCTGATGCTGTTCGGGCAGTGGCTGGGGTTCTGGGGCATCCTGATCGCGTTGCCCTGCGCCGCCTGCGTGACCGTGCTGGGCCGCCACCTGCTGAAGCACTACCGCGACAGCGCGTTCTTCACCTCGGTGTGAGGGTGTGCCCATGACCCTGCACGCCGACATCGCAGACATCGCCGACATCGCTCAAGGCACCCAGAGCGCTGCCGCCCGGCCCGTGCGCGCTCCGGCCATGCGCCAGCTCTTGCTGGACCTGGGTCACGAAACCGTGGCCGACCTTGACGCCTTCCTGCCCGGCGCGAACGCCGAGGCCCTGGCCTGGTTGCAAGCGTGGCCATCCCATGACGGGCCGCTGTCGCCTCTCTACCTCTGGGGGCCGTCCGGGGTGGGCAAAACCCATTTGTTGCGGGCCATGGTCGAACGTGCGCTGGCCCTGGGTTTCGGCGTGGTCTGGCTCAATGCCCAGACTTGCCAGATGTGGGACGGCGCACAGCCCGAGTCACCCACCCTGGCGCTGATCGACGACTGCGAGCGCCTCGACGCCGAAGCCCAGCACCTGGCCTTCAAGCTCTTCATCGAATCGGCCGCTGCGGCTTCTGCCGAGGCGCCGCCGCTGTTCATTTTTGCCGCCGGTCAGGTGCCCTCGGTGGACCTGCCCGTGCGCGACGACCTGCGCACCCGCCTGGGCTGGGGCCTGAGTTTTGCGCTGCAGCCGCTGGACGAAGCCGGCTTGCGCCACGCCCTGCAGCAAGAGGCCGAGCGCCGCGGCATGGCCTTGAGCGAAGATGTGCTTTCTCACCTGCTGACCCGCCATCAGCGCGATTTGGGCTCCCTGATGGGCATGCTCGACCGCCTGGACCGTTACGCCCTGTCGGCCCACCGGGTCGTCACCGTGCCCTTGATCAAGGAAATGCTGGCTGCAGAGCCAGCTTGAAACCTCCCGCCATGACCGCACCCCAGAACCTCGCGCTCTTCGACCTCGACCACACCCTGCTGCCGCTGGACTCCGACCACGAGTTCGGCGAATTCATCATCCGCCAGGGCCTGGTCGATGCCGAGGACTACCGCCGCCGCAACGACAACTTCTACCAGCAGTACCGCGAAGGCACCCTGGTGCTGGACGACTACATCGCTTTCTCCACCAGCGTGTGGCGCCAGATGGACGAGCAGGCCCAAAAGGCGCTGCAACAGGCGTTCATGGAGGCCGTCATCCTGCCGGCCATGCAACCCCAGGCCATCGAGCTGGTCGAGCAGCACCGCGCGCAGGGTGACCTGCTCGCCATCGTCACGGCCACCAACGAATTCGTGACCCAGCCCATCGCGCAGGCCTTCCATGTGGACGATCTCATCGCCGTGCGCCTGGTGCGCGACGCGCAAGGCCGCGTGACTGGCCGGATCGACGGGGTGCCATCTTTCCGCGACGGCAAGATCACACGTGTGGAACAATGGCTGGCTGACCAGGGTCGCCACCTGGGCCAGTTCGAGCGCGTGAGCTTTTACAGCGACTCCCCCAACGACCTGCCTTTGCTGGAGAAAGCCACCCACCCGGTGGCCACCAACCCCAGCGCCGAGCTGGAAGCCGTGGCCCAGGAACGGGGCTGGCGCATCCTTCGACTGTTTGCATGATCAAAAGCCTGATTCACAAGATCCTCGGCAAGCCGGCCGCTGCCAAGCGCACGGCCCACGCCCCCCACGCGGCGCATGCGCCCGGCCACGCGCACGCCGCGCCCAAGTCTGGCAAGCCGCCGCGCATTCCCGTGGGCAAACGCGTGGACGTGCCTGCTTCGGAACATGGCATCGACCCCAAGCTGGTCGATGAGCGCGCCCGCAAGGTCGTCGAGACGCTGCAGGACGCAGGCTACGAGGCCTACATCGTCGGCGGCGCCGTGCGCGACCTCATCCTCGGGCACCGCCCCAAGGATTTCGACGTGGCCACCAACGCCACGCCCGAGCAGGTCAAGGGCCTGTTCCGCCGCGCCTTCATCATCGGGCGGCGCTTCCGCATCGTCCATGTGGTCTATGGCCGTGGCCGCGAGCACGAGGTGATCGAGGTCTCCACCTTCCGCGCCTACCTCGACGCCGATGCGGCCGAGCAGGTCGCCGGCAACGAAAAAACGTCGCGCAAGGAACTGGCCGACAAGTCCCACGTGGTGGACGCCAGCGGCCGCGTGCTGCGCGACAACGTCTGGGGCCCTCAGGACCAGGACGCCGCGCGCCGCGACTTCACCGTCAACGCCATGTACTACGACCCCCGCACGGAGATCGTGGTGGACTACCACGGCGGCATCGGCGATGCGAAAAAGCGCGTGCTGCGCATGATCGGTCACCCCGAAACGCGCTACCGCGAAGACCCGGTGCGCATCGTGCGCGTTGTGCGTTTCGCTGCCAAGTTGGGTTTCGAGATCGAGCCCAAGACCCGCGAACCCGTGCAGGAAATGTCCGAGCTGCTGAGCAATGTGCCGCAGTCGCGCCTGTTCGACGAAATGATCAAGCTGCTGCAGACGGGCCACGCGCGGGCGTCCATCGAGCAGCTGCGCAAGCAGGGCCTGGACCGCGGTGTCTTCCCCATCCTGGACGCCGTGTTCGACGAGGCGCGCCGCCACCCGGGACGTGAGCAGTTCGTGCAACTGGCCTTGGCCGACACCGACCGCCGCGTGTCCGAGGGCAAGCCCGTGGCGCCCAGCTTCCTGCTGGCCTGCTTGCTGTGGCACGACGTGCTGGCCCACTGGGAGCGCAACGTGGCCCAGGGCGAGCCGAACTTCCCGGCGCTGCAATCGGCCACCGACGCCGTGTTCGATGCGCGCATCGGTGACATCTCCGGTCGCGGCAAGCTGGCCACCGACATGCGCGAAATCTGGACCATGCAGCCGCGCTTCGAGCGCCGCACCGGCAACGGTCCGGCCACGCTGGTCGAGCAACCGCGCTTCCGTGCCGGCTTTGACTTCCTGCGCCTGCGCGGACAGGTGGGCGAGGTCGAGCCATCCCTGGCGATCTGGTGGGAGAGCTTCTCCCTGGCCGACGCCACCGAGCGCCGTCAGATGCTCGAGGAAGTCCGCCAGCAAGGTGCGGCGGGCGGTGGTCGCAGGGGTGGTGGGCGGTCGACGTCCGCTGTCAACCGCAGCGCCGCCACGCTTGCGACTGGTCTGAACGACGACGAGGGCGACGCAGATGTTGGCCGTGACACCGCTGGCGAAGCGGGCGTTGGCGGTGACGCGCCCGCCCGCAAGCGCCGCCGTCGCCGCCGCAAGCCGACAGGCGAGGGCGGTGGCTCGGGTGGCACAAC
>Ga0209617_10000029_pt1 | contig 46817 bp, 39 predicted proteins | sample LakEriepJuly2011_2_FD_187459 | JGI IMG/M metagenome (GOLD analysis project Ga0209617, IMG submission 187459) | Freshwater microbial communities from dead zone in Lake Erie, Canada - CCB epilimnion July 2011 (SPAdes) (version 2) | ecosystem: Environmental > Aquatic > Freshwater > Lentic >...
CAGGCAAAGAACTCTTAGAAGGTTTTCGCCAACACACCTTAGAGACGTACGGACCTCTCTCCTTTGCTTTGTTGAATAACTGGGGCATCAAGAAAAGTGTCGATGTGGGTAATATCGTCTTTAACATCATAGACACTAAGCTTTTTGGACGTTCGGCCGAAGATCAAATCGAAGACTTCGTTAATATTTACGACTTCAAAGAGGCGTTTCTAAAACCGTTTGAACCTAAAGAAAAGTATCCTAAGCCGTAACCCAGGAAATTGCTTTAACTTGGCGACAGCCAGGAAGCTCTCGGATTTTCAGCAATAAACTTTTCTCAAAGAATCGTGCTTCAGATTTAATCACGGCACTTTCGCACTGAATAATCAGTCGACCGTCTTCGATGACTCTCAAGGGCGCACAACGTCGAGCCAACTTTAAAGGTAATAATTTATTCCATGATGCCACAATCGCATCCTCGGGTACTGGTTTATCGAGTCGCAGCTTTCGGAAAGCCTGCGTGACCGCATCATCGATAGATACACTCTGACGAAAAGTGGATCGACCCTTGTCCTCCGGTAGGCCGCGTAAGTTCGCTAGCAGATTAATCACATTCCTGGAAAAGCGTCCTTTCTTTTTACCCTCAGTTAAAACGGCCCTTACAACATAGGGAATCTCTGAGAGTTTTTCGGCCCGCAGGCAATTTTCAGGGGCATGACGACCACCCACGATGATACCTAGAACACCTGCATCGCGCGCCCCGATACCATCTTCATCAGGATTGTCACCCAGATGCGCGAGTTGGTTAAGGGGAATTTGTAGAGTACGTGACACATGCTGAAAAGCCCGCACATCCGGTTTTCGGTAGCCAATTTCATCGGCTAAAAATACTTTATCGATAAATTTAAGTAGATCGAGTTCTCGCAAGACCCCATGGATTCTCGCATCAGTATTCGAAAGTACACACACCTTTAATCCGAGAAAGCGAAGTGCCGTGAGCGAACTAATGGATCCTGGAGTGAGTTTCCACGACTTGGCCGAGGCAAAGGCGGTCCAACATTTTTCGACGACTTCCTCTCTTTTTTCATAGGGCAGATGTTCACCAAGCGTTCGGATAACGACTTCTTTCCAAAACGCTTCGGGCTTTAATTTCGATGAAACACTTTTAAAGGCTGCCGGAAATTGTTCATCGATAATTTTAGCAGGAATCTTTACTCCGCATTGCTCAGCAGCATCAGCGTAGACTGCACCGACCGAGGGGTGGGGCGTCAGTAAGGTTCCGACTAAATCTAGGGTGATGGCTTTTAGCGCACGCATAACTGTCTAAAGTTTAATTTTTGGGTATTTTCGCTCAAGATTTATAATAATATTCAATATTTGTATGAATTGACCCTATCTCTCGACTTGTTAAGTTTCCAGCCTCAGTCATACACAACTTATGCACTTCACCAGGCTTACCCCCCTCGCTTTAGTTTTAATTGCATTTTCATTTATCGGATGCAGTTCCAGCCCCAGAGCTCAAAAATCGATCAACTTCACCAAAGTTTATGTCGAGACTCCTCAGACTTCGGATTTTTCAAATGCCATGCAATTTAACTCAACCGTTATTGAAACGGCTCAAGGTGAACTAAGAAGTCATGGTTACACAGTCACTCAGTCTAAAGCCGATGCCGATGCTACTCTCCGCAGTACTTGGCGCATTTCCCATAACCGAAATAGCCTGCACAAAGATGAAGTTTCTGTTTCACTTTCGATGACTCTTTTCAACAAACAGGGACAAAGAGTATTCTCGGGTGATTCCGGTTCAGCCGTGCCTATCGGCTTCTGGAGCGTGGCGAAAACCGCGACAGCTGTAGACAGTGTTTTGTCTCAATTGCCCCTCGCGAGCGCTCCCGCTAAGTAAGCCGGTCTCTCGTCTTTAGTTTTAATTCTATCTCAGTTTTTAATTGAGAGAGTTGTGGCATGTTTACGCCCGCCGCTTGCCCACGGCGAAGCGGTTCACCCCAAAGGCCGACAACTTCAACCTCACGTCCTTCTAGGTAATCAATCAAACTCGAAGGCCGGTAGGCACCCATCCCCGTCGTCACTTTCAATTGTCGCTCAATGTGTTCATCCTTGAACGGCACCCCACAAGCCGCTGCGGCGGCCTGCACTTCTTTCATCAGTTCAATCGCCCGTTCACGCAGTAAATCATTAGCCATGATTTTGTCGGTAGTGATTCCACCCGCCGCGATGGCCAAACCATTAAAGGGAATATTCCAACATAACTTTTTCCATAGCACAGCGTCGAGTGACTGTTCGGACTGACAATCAATCCCCGCATCAGTAAACAATTCTACACAGTGTTTAACGGCTGCACTAGGCAAACCGATAGCTGAGGCCATACGAATATAACCAGAGTGGGTATTTTCAACGACCCCTGGGCTAAGACGATTAATACAAACAAAGCAAAGACCTGCGACGATTCTCTCAACGGGAATAATGGACGCAAAGGTCTCACAATTTCCCATGCCATTCTGTAAGGTTAGTAGAGTCGTTCTCGATCCGATTAGCGGTTTAATGAAATCGGGCAGGGTGTGGTTAGCGGTCGATTTAGCCGCAATCACCATTAAATCACAAACGCCTATCGCAGTGCAGTCAGGATAGGCTTTCTTGATCTTAACCATCTTGTCCCCCTTGGCGTCGCGCATGCATAATCCCTTTTGATTAATGATTTCATAATCCCGTCTTGTCACGAAATAGACTTCATGACCCTTGAGAGCTAACAGCCCACCATACCAGCCGCCGACGGCTCCCGCTCCGACAATCGCAATTTTCATTTTATATTCAGATTTCGACGAACCATCGAGTGAACAATCGACTTACTTTGGGTCGGAAAATCTAAAGTGTAATGCAGACCTCTGCTTTCATGACGTTGCAATGCACAATCAATAATCAGTTCTGCCACTTGAATTAAATTTCGTAGTTCGAGTAAGCGCGGTTCTACTTTGAAGTTCCAATAATATTCTCGGACTTCTTCACTCAGGGTACGGATCCGTGTTTGGGCTCGTTTTAAGCGCTTGGTGGAACGCACGATGCCTACGTAGTCCCACATGGTGCGACGGAGTTCATCCCAATTGTGAGTCAAGACCACACGTTCATCGGTGTCGCCCAAGGCACCATCAACCCACGCCGGTAGAGTAAAGTGAGCCTCAGTTTTATTTTTAATATCACTATCCGCAGCCGTTGCTCCATCGTGCGCTAACACCACCGCTTCGAGTAGTGAATTAGAAGCCAATCGATTTGCGCCGTGGAGTCCGGTACTCGCCACTTCGCCTACCGCATAAAGACCAGGCAAGGTAGTCCGACCACTCAGATCCGTCGTGACACCGCCGCAAAGATAGTGTGCCGCAGGAACTACTGGAATATAATCTTTAGTTAAATCAAAACCCGCTTTGAGACAGGTAGCGTAAATATGCGGGAAGCGTTCGGGTAAATGTCCTTGGGCGACTTTCGTGATATCCAGTAGGACGTGGGGCGCACCATCGCGTTTCATGACCGAGTCGATTGCCCGAGCAACCACATCGCGTGGTGCTAAATCTCCCAGAGGATGAAAATCTTTCATGAATGCTCGGCCATTCATATCTCTTAAAATCGCGCCTTCACCTCGTACGGCTTCAGAAATCAGGGCACGACTGCCATCCGACGATTTTAAGGCCGTAGGGTGGAATTGCACCATTTCCATATCACGGATTTCAGCTCCTGCGCGATAGGCCATTGCGATACCATCGCCCGTAGCGATATCTGGATTCGTCGTGAATTGATAAACCTGGCCGATTCCGCCCGTTGCGAGAACCACTACCGTCGCTGATAAAGTTTCGACCTTAGCTTGTTGAGTATTTAAAACATGAACTCCGACTACTCGATCTTCTAAAGTGTTCACGCCCGAATTCTGAATTTTGGATAACGTAATTAAATCGATTGCTAAATGATGTTCGAGAATCGTGATATTCTTTTGTAAATTCACCGCACGAATCAGGGCCGACTCAATCGCACGGCCGGTCATATCGCGTGCATGAAGGATTCGTCGTTTCGAGTGTCCACCTTCTCGACCTAAATCAGGATTTCCATCTGCACCGTTTTCAAATTTCACTCCCCACTCAATGAGTTCAGCCACCCGCGCTGGCCCCGATTCAATAATATGTTTTACGACATCGAGTTCGCACAAGCCATCGCCCGCCGTGAGCGTGTCATTGACGTGACTCATGAAGTCATCCGTCTTGTCAGTCACACAGGCTATCCCACCTTGTGCCCAATTGGTGTTAGATTCACTGCTCGTCTTCTTCGTTACTACCGCAACAGAATGGCCGTAGCGGGCTAAATTGAGAGCGAAACTGAGCCCCCCAATGCCACTACCAATAATAATTGCGTCGAATTGCTTAGCCATTCGTTGAAAATCTACGGTTTACTGAACTATCAACAAGCGAGATTTGACGAATTAGCCACAATCTTCATTTAATCCACCCTGTGGAATACATTCTCATCGGCATTTGTTTAGTTATTTCGGCCTTTTTCGTAATGGCAGAAATGGCTTTGGTGTCTTCCAATCGCCGACGTTTAGCGAAATTAGCTGAAAACGGAGATGCCGGTGCCCAAAAAGCGCTAAACTTAATCAAAGATCCTAGTAAATTTCTCTCAACCGTACAGATCGGTCTGACCTTCGGTGGAATCATTGCTGCAATTTATGGCGGACATCCTCTTGCCGAAAAACTGAGTCCTTGGCTCTCGCAATTATCTTGGAAGTGGGGGAGCGAGCATAGCCAAGTCTTGGCCGAAGCAATTGTTTCTTTTTTGATTGGTGCGATCACTGTTGTTTTTGCTGAAATCGTCCCAAAGCGTTTAGCATTAATTAAACCGGAATTAATTGCCTCCGCGCTAGCTCGGCCGATGGCATGGGTGGCAATAATTTCTTCACCACTGGTTACACTTTTAAGTGGCTGTGCAGATTTGGTATTACTCCTGTTTGGACGTCGACGTACCCCAGAGGACACCATGTCGGAGGATGAGTTACGCATGATTGTCGATCAAGGTATGGCCTCAGGCGTGCTTCACGCGTCCGAACACCGTATGGTTCATGGTGCATTATCCTTAGACTTAATTACAGCTGAACAATTAATGACACCGAGTAGTCGCGTTGTCTGGTTGAATTTAAATGACCCGGAAGAAATTAATTGGCGCAAAATTGTCGCCTCCGGACACACCTGGTTCCCCGTTTTTCGCGAATCGGCTGATCGACCACTCGGAGTCGTTTCCGTCAAACGTTTATGGGCTAATTTATCACTCGTAGGTACCGCTGAAATCAAAGACCTGCTGACCGATGCACCGACGGTGAATCTTAATATCACCGGCACCCAGCTCTTAGCACGTTTCCGTAAAGATAAAATTCACCTGACGCTCGTGATTGATGAATTTGGACAAGTTCGTGGAGTCGTTACCTTAAACGACGTTCTTGAATCGGTGATGGGCGAACTTCCGAATGAGGGCACCGTCATCAATCAGCACAAACCAGTACGTAAGCGCGACGATGGTAGTTGGATTGTTGACGCCATGATTTCACTCGAGGACTTTAAAGAGGCTACGGGTATCAAAGGAAAATTCCCCGATGAAGGATCTCGTCGATTCACCACCATTTCAGGATTTATTATGCGAAAACTCGGACGCATCCCCGTCGAAGGAGATCGTATCGACTGCCTCGGACATATCTTTGAAGTGATGGACATGGACGGCCACCGCATGGACAAAGTTTTGGTGATGCCTAAACTGAATAGTTAGAGACGCACAGGTAGCCCCTGTGACTTCAAATATTCTTTGGCCTGACGTACGGTATAAGTTCCGAAGTGAAAAATACTCGCAGCTAAGACCGCACTTGCACGGCCATTCTGCACGACGTCAGCGAGGTGCTCTAATTTACCGGCACCCCCCGAAGCAATCACGGGAAGTTCTACCATTTCTGCGACACGTAGACACAGTTGAACATCATATCCAGCGGCCGTTCCATCCGCATCCATACTGGTCAATAAAATCTCTCCCGCACCGTAGTCCTGGATTTTCTTCGCCCAAGCGAGTACATCCATCCCGGTCGAGTTTCTACCACCATGCGTAAAAACTTCCCAATGATTCTTGCCCACGCGTTTAGCGTCAATCGCAACGACGATACATTGACTGCCAAATTTCTTAGATGCCTGTAAAATTAAATCAGGATTTTGGACGGCGGAGGTATTTAAAGAAACCTTATCGGCACCGGCATTAAGCATGGTGCGAATATCTTCGAGCGTTCGTAATCCACCCCCGACAGTTAAGGGCATGAAAACTTGGTCAGCCGTGCGCTCGACGACATCCACCATCGTCTTACGTCCATCGCTCGAGGCGGTGATATCTAAAAAGACTAATTCATCCGCGCCTTGGGCTTCATAGGCAGCGGCAATCGCCACGGGGTCGCCCGCATCGCGTAATTCTTGAAATTTAATACCTTTCACGACCCGTCCGTCATGGACATCGAGACAGGGTATAATTCTCACAGAAAGCATAGTGAATAACTTTAATAAAATGACCGAACTAGCAAAGAAAATCCCAACTAATTATTCCAGAATGATGGTGACTGGCCCATCATTACAGAGCGAAACTTGCATATCAGCACCGAAAACTCCGGTTGAAATCTTGGATCCCAATTGTGCTCGGAGGCCTTCTACCAAGGCCTCAAATAAAGGCTGAGCCGCTTCGGGTTTCGCCGCATCATGAAAGGAAGGTCGATTCCCCTTGGCAAAATTCGCGAGTAAAGTGAATTGGCTGACCACTAAAATTTCTCCGCTGACCTCCGCAATCGAATGCTGCATCTTACCCTCAGCATCAGGAAAGATTCTTATTTTCATAACCATACTCACCAGTCGTTGCACATCGTCAGTAGTATCGCCTACTCCGATACCCACTAAAAGTAGGTAACCTTTTTTTATTTCTGAAATAGTTTTATCATCTATCGCTACCGAGGCTGACCGTACTCGCTGAACGATCATTTTCATTTAAATCAAAGAATCTAAAATCGTCTTCAATTTCATTTCCGTTTCGACACTCTCCAGAGTAGGATCTGACCCGGCAACGATACCCGCACCGGCGTAAACGCGTGCCGTGTTACCTAAAATACGTGCACAACGAAGGGCGACATAGAGGTTTCCCTTTTTGCCGTCAGACTGAATCCAACCGACCGCTCCAGTATACAGTCCACGTAAGTGAGGTTCAAAGCCAGGGATAAAGGGTAGAGCTAAGTCACGCGGTTTGCCCCCCACCGCTGGCGTGGGATGCAATTCACCCGCTACCTCTAAAAAGGTACGATCAGCCGACAACTTTCCAATGACGGGAGTGCGAATGTGCATCACATTACCTAGGCGTAATAATTCCGGCGTTTGCGTGGCTGCACCGACTACCCCAACCATTTTCAAACGGCGTAAAATCGATGCAGTAACCGCGCTATGCTCACGTTGATCCTTATCACTGGCGAGAAGTGCTTTGGCTAAACTGGCATCTTCGGATGCGGAATCGCCCCGACGCGTGGTGCCGGCAACCGCCTCGGTCTTTAGATTCGAATCCGATAATGCAATCAGCGTCTCGGGAGAGGCTCCGACCAAAGAGGCCTCAGCTTCATTAATCAGGAAAATATTGCAGTTAGGATTCGCTCGACGGAGGCGATGCAGGGTCCCGAATACATTGAAATTTTCTTTTTTTCTCCAATCAAAAGCCCGTGTTAACACAATCTTTTCAAAGGCACCTTCTTTAATGAGTTCAGTCGCCCGCTTAACCGCCGAGGGGAACCAGGCACCACCGACTTCACTTAACACCGTAGCGGAAGGTTGCTGCGCGGGCAGGGGATTGGCCTGATAAATAAACCCGCGGAACTGCTCCACTTGTTTTAATAATTTATCAGCACATCCCGCTGTAGCTTTTTCGCAAAGTGTGATTGTAGTAATACCTGCATCGGTCACCACCTGCCAGGTCGGTAAAAATAGATGTGAATCTAAATCATTTTTATCATCACCTGGATAAAAGGGAAAGTTAGCAATGACTCGAGGTTGTTCACCCACAGATTGAACACCCGCGTTGAGTTTTCTTAACCAAGTATCCGCTTCCTTGAATCTATTTTTACCACGCCCTTTCCACTCCACTAAAGGGGGTCCCGAAGCATGGGCTTGAGATAATGAAGGATTTTCAAAATAACTCCGCGCACCCGATACATTTAGCGTCTCTAATACCGCCAAGGGATCCAATTCAGAGACCTGAAATGAGAGTGATACGAAGCCTAAGCCCGCCGATGCTTTTTCTGCAGCGAGCAGGGGATTGCTTAATTCACTGGACGTTGGATTAACCACCTTATTCACCGTAGAGAGTAAAATAGAATTGTCTAACTATGCCTTCACTCCCGATGCAGAATCTTCGTTTTGTGGGAAAAGGATGCATTTTTCTGACACCTTTCGGCCCGTGCAAACGGTCGACCAGTTAAGTTGTCCTTCGAAATGAGTGGGGACGGGCTGACCAATATTTACCAGAAGTTTAGCGGCCGACTCGGGCATGATTGGCAATAAAACTGTTCCGACTAAGCGTAGACCTTCGGCCACATAGGCCAGACATGAATCGAGTCGCGCTTTATCTTGAGGATCGGTCGACTTCGCTAATTTCCACGGTGCCCGGGTTTCAATAAAAGCATTCATCGCACTGACAAACACCCAGAGCGATTCAAGGGCGTGACTGATTTGATAACTAGCAAAAGAGTCAAAATATTTTTTCTGCGTGACCGACCACAAATCGCGCAGTGACTTCTCTAAGTCTTCATCGGCGCTCGGCGCAGGAATGCTGCCCGCATAATTTCGTCCCACCATGTTAAGCAAACGGTTCACTAGGTTTCCTAGATTATTAGCTAAGTCAGCTTTGTAGCGGTCACCAAATCCCTTGTGAGAGAAGTCGGCGTCTTGTCCGACGACCATCTCTCGACTTAAATAATAGCGGAAAGCATCGGCACCATGAGATTGGATTAAATTTAAAGTATCATTGGCATTACCTTCACTCTTCGAGGCCTTCTTGCTATCGACCGTCCACCAGCCGTGCACGAGTAGCTGCTTGGGTGGATCGATATTCAATGCCTTCAGCATGCAGGGCCAATAAACGGCGTGGGGAGGTGATAAAATATCTTTACCAATAACATGAACATCCGCTGGCCAGAGATTTTTATCGGCTACTGCTGAATAGTAATTGGTCAGAGCATCAAACCAAACATAGGTTACGAAATTATGATCGAAGGGCAGTTCGATTCCCCAGGTGAGACGAGACTTCGGACGCGAAATACATAAATCATTTAAAGGCTCTTTCAGAAATTCAAGAACCTGTTTCGCACGGAAAGAGGGATTTATGAAATCAGGATGGCTTTTAATATGCTCAATCAACCAAGGCTGGTACTGAGATAGTTTAAAGTAATAATTTTCTTCGGTGGTTTGGGTTACTTCACCAAAAATCTCTGGCCAATTTCCGTCCACGTCGCGATCTTTATCGGTTAAAAACTGTTCCTGACGAGTAGAATACCAATCAGTTTTTTTTCCTGAATAAATTAAGCCTTGGTCGTAGAGTTTTTGTAAGAAACTTTGGACGACTAACTTGTGGCGTCGTTCGGTCGTACGAATATAGTCGTCGTTCGAAACATTCAACGACTTGAGCATCGCTTTAAAGATTTCGGCGATTTCATCGACAAATAACTGGGGATTAACTTCACGCTTCTGGGCCGTCTGTTGAACCTTTTGGCCATGTTCATCCAATCCGGTAAGAAAGTGTACTTGGTATCCCGACATTCTTTGGTGTCGGGAAATAACATCCGCTAAGACCTTCTCGTAGGCATGCCCAAGGTGGGGTGCACCATTGGCATAATCAATCGCGGTAGTGATGTAAAAGGGACGCGTCATGAGACAAAGGGATAGTTAGTAGGCCTGGACGGAACTGACAATCCTGGAAACCTTCTCAAGGCGATAATGACCTACCGAACAGCTAGAAAGTGGATTACAGACGGACAATATCAGGCTGCAGTATGACTTCAAAATTATATCCAATACCCGGGCGAAGACTCAGGGTTTTATCGCGCTCCAAGATTTGGTAATAGTGAATTTTCCCGAATAGACTCCTCTGTTTAGGATCTTCGCTCACCACTTTTGTTTCCAGCCATTCGCCATGAAAATCATCACGTAAAATTTCACAACGATGCGATTCTGGTCCGAGCATCAACGCACCCGCTGAAACCATTCTGGAGTGGAGCGCCGCGATGGGTAGAACGAATCGGAAGTTTTCTAAAACAAGCGCCACCTTGGGCGTTAAGATAAATCGGCCAGTGATTTTTCCACCAGTAAATTCCCAGTCCACTTTCATCGAAGCTAGACCACTCGAAAGTTTTTCGGTGTGATCAATCAAATCAGGCTGATCATATTTGAAGTGATAGGTACCAGACTTGGTACCCATAACCACTTGCATGTTCTTACCGTAAAATGACGGGGTGTATATTTTTCCGCCAATCGTATATTCAGGGAGAAAGGGCGTGGTGTGAAAATTACTTGGCCAATCGAACACACCAGGCATGTGGGGGAATGCGAGGGAATCGCAGAATTTGTGGGAACCCTGGGAAACAATCGGAATCAGAATATTCAAACCTGAATCCACATCGGAGTAAGATAACAAACCCTGTTCTTTGCGGGCATTTTTATCAAAAGAATAGAAGCGACAAACTAATCCTTTGTACGCTTGAACCGAGTCCATGCTACCGCCGATTGTTTTAGCTAGTCGTGACCACTGCGAAAGATAGCGAGCTGCGTCAAAATTCGCCATACGGGTCGTGTGACCCGGAATAGTGTCGCGCTCGATGTCGCGAATCACGATGGAGCCATGTTCCATGTCGAAGAACGTGGTGAAGAAATGAGTGTACAGACGACGAACTAAATCGCGGGCGATCGGTTCCTTATCTGAGGAAATTAAACGATCACGCATGGCCTGTAAGATCAGGGTCACACAGTGCATTTGGGCATACGCCCCAATACCGCGTCCAAACGTCCAACCCAAACCATCTTCCCGCACAGTTTCTAAAATAATCCGTAAATATTTTTCAGCAACCGTACGCAGCTTCGGCAATTTAGCATCTCGAACTTGGCTATTGGCATGCAATTGTAATGCCTGACGAATAAAAATGAGTGCCACGACGCCATAAAGATCGAACGTGCCACCGAAGTTATCCCCGTTGGCTTGTTTCGAGGCGTCATCATGAAATCCGCCCGTGGAGGCCGCACCGATACGTTCAATAAAACGATCCACCAACGCACCCGTCTCATCTTTTTTAGATAAGCCAAAAGAAAATCGACAAACGGCTTTGGCGATATCGAAAGCTTGAACGTGATCGTAGTGATCGTGCGTCACTGCTAAACGTTCATCGATTAACTTTCGGATATCGACGCTGAGAATTTCCCAAACGGGATTGCGCTCACGGGTGGAGCCAAAAGCGAGAAGTCCTAAACAGGCAAAGGCCATACCATTGTCTGAGCCTTGCGAGAGTTTCACCTGGGCGGTAATCGTTCGGGCAACTAATTCGGGAATGCTTTGGCGCTCGAATACGAGATCGCCCGTGGCGCGAAAATACTCACCTAGAGCGAGGGCCACGTGGCCTGGCTCGTCAGCCCGACTGGTTTCACCAGCCACGGGCTGGACGGACCCGTCCGGTGTAATCGAACTGAGGTTAATTTTCAGAAGAGCCCTAGTTTGATCTAGGCACTGACTCGAGAAATTCTGCATGCGGAATAGTCTGAATTGATGACTAGCCCCTGAGTGTCAATGCCACATCACCACAATTTGATGTATTTAACAGACTAAAATAAATTCCACGTTCTGAAGTTTTAGCGGACTAATATTAAATATAATTGCTTCGGACCGTGAGCACCGAGAACAAGGATGCGCTCGATATCACCCGTCCGACTGGGTCCGGTGATAAATGACAGCATACTTGGCATTTTGCCCCCAAATTGCAGATTTATTTGCTCAAAACAGGCAGCCAAATCGGGCACCACTTGATCGGCCTTCGCAATAACCACGTGCACGGGAGGCAAAATGGATAATCCACGGCCACCCGATGTCTCACTCGAGACCAGAATTGCTCCGAATTGAGCGACAATGGACACACAAGACGTCAGTCCGACATCGGCTGCCTCAAGTTTGTCTTTGGAGAATGAGTCATCTACCGCCCAAGCGTTGCCCGCGATGGCCAGGGCTACCGGTGTCACCAGTTCGTTCTTATGATAGGCGATATTCTTCCAATTCTTCTTTTGTGCTAAATCTTTCACCAAGGCTATCGCCTGATCTAAATTTTCAACAGGGTGGAAGCTGGCCTTCAACTTGGCTAAATTATCAGAAAGTAGCCCCATCGTTTCCGCATGGGTATCGCCGACTTCGGGCAGCCAGGCTTTGCCCGTAACCTTGGAAGATTGCCCCTTCAAATGGGGCTTAGGCGAAGGTGTTTTTAGCGCCTCGCGGATGCGTCCCATGATTTCTTTACGAGCTTCAGACATTTTTAGAGTCCTTCCACACTTCTCTAAATGATTTTTGGGGAATCGCCGGTAGATCACGCGACTTGAGCCAAGTACCTAAATAAGGAAGAGGCAGGTGTTTCAATAATCCGAATGTTTTTCGAAAAACTTTTCCGCCTAAAGAAAACAGCGCCGGGCGTTGAATTACAAAATTAAATGAACCATGAAAAACACGATCGAATAAATTAGGCACTACCTTCGCAGCATTGCGTCGATTTTGTAATAAGTGATGATGTAGATCGATACGCACCGGGCAGGCATCGGTACACGCACCACAGAGTGACGAGGCCCCTGAAAGGTGATTCCAATCCTTGAGACCACGAAGATGAGGCGTAATTACGGAACCAATTGGACCTTGGTACGTAGTGCCATAAGCGTGTCCGCCAATATTTTTAAAGATCGGACAAACATTTAAACAAGCACCACAGCGAATACAATGGAGTGAATCGCGTTGTTCAGGATCCGCTAATATCTGAGTGCGAGCATTATCTAATAAGACTAAATGAAACTCTTCGGGGCCATCCAGCTCACCCGGTTTTTTAGGACCCGCATAAAGGGTATTATAGCAGGTCATCGGTTGACCCGCACCCGCGGTTGCTAACATCGGTAACAAGACGGTGAGGTCATCGATGGTATTAATCACTTTTTCGATTCCGGAGAGGGCAATATGCACGCGGGGCATCGCGGCAGTTAAACGAGCATTACCTTCGTTCTCGGTAATGGAAATTTGACCGGTATCGGCGACTAAAAAGTTCGCCCCCGTAATACCGACATCAGCCGTGATATAGAGTTTACGTAAATGTCGACGAGCAATCATGGTCAGCTCCTCAGGGCTGTCCGTCGGTGCAGTTCCGAGATGTTTCGTAAATAATTCGCTAATCGCCTCACGCTTTAAATGCATACACGGGAAGACGAAGTGGTAAGGAGCTTCACCTCGTAATTGTTGGATAAACTCACCTAAATCACTCTCCACGACACCGAAACCGGCTTTCTCGAGAGCATCGTTTAAATGAATCTCTTCCGTGGTCATACACTTCGATTTAATGACGGCGGTGGCATTCGCTTTGGCTACTAAATCTAAAATAATTTTTCGAGCTTCAGCCGCATCGCGAGCCCAGTGAACCTTGCCGCCATTAGCTTCAAACTTGGCGACAAACTTTTCTAATACTTCGGCTAAATTATTTACGGCTGACCATTTAGCGAGTGAGGCAGCATCGCGGGCGAGCTCCCAATCGCGATACCTTGCCTGATATATGTCACGATTTTTATAGTAACCACCCAGCGCGGTACGAATAAATTGACGTTGTTCACCATCCGCACTCGTGAGTGTCGCTTCCTTAATGAAAATGGATTTTGAATCAGACATCGTCGATCCCCATCGCTAAGAGTTCGGCGATATGCAGAGGCCTAATGACTTTGCCTTCGCGGGATAACCAGCCGCCAATTTGCAGTAAGCAGGATGGGTCAGATGAAACGATGTAGTCCGCACCCGTTCGGGCGAGGGCACCAGCTTTTACTTGTACCATGGCCGTCGAAATCATCGGGAATTTCACCGCGAATAAGCCACCAAAGCCACAGCACGATTCGGCCTCTTCGGTTTCAATTAATTCTAAACCTTTAACCGCACGTAATAACTTACGCGGCTCCTCTTTGAGTCTTAATTCACGCAAGGCGTGACAACCATCATGGTAGGTGACTTTTTTATTCAAAGTAGCACCGACATCCGTAATCTTTAATTGCGAAACAATGAAATCAGAAAATTCAAACGTGCGTTGCGATAGTCTCTTCGCTTCTGCTTCATATTTTGTACCATGCAGAAGTTCAGGATAAAATTTCTTCATCATCGCCACACATGAACCGGAAGGACCGACGACCACCTCGGCATCCTTAAAGACTTCTAAACTGCGAATCGCACCTTCTTTAGCGATTTCCCATTGCCCAGAATTATACGAAGGCTGACCGCAACAGGTTTGACTCGAATTAAATTCAATTTCCTGACCGAGTTTTTTCAAAACCTTAGCCGTCGCCAAGCCTACCTGTGGGGTAAGCTGGTCGATAAAGCAGGGAATGAAAAGGGAAACGCGCACAGTTTATCTTAAGAAAGCCTCGTGTAAGCCACCGTCGACGGTGATCACTTGGCCAGTGGTTTTGTTTAGGCGATTGGAAACTAATAAGAAATACGCCTCGGCTTGGTCAGCTGGAGTAATTGGATTCTTCGTGAGAGTTCTTTCAGCATAGAACTGAGACAATTTAGTCGTCAGCGATTCCGATGCTTCATCATCGGTATAAGGAATATTATACTTAGCCAACGATGCGATAACACGATCGCGGGGGAACATCGCTGAACCTTGAACAACAGTCGCAGGCGCAACACCATTAACACGAATGAGCGGGGACAACTCCATAGCTAGTTCACGCACAAGGTGATTCGCGGCAGCTTTGGAAGTGTCGTAGGCCACAGAGCCTTTCTTGGCGACAACGGCATTGGCGCTGGTCGTGAGCACCATATTTCCGCGGAGACCTTGTTCTTTCCATGTCTTGAAAGCTTCATCTGCCACTAGGTAACTACCCGTGACATTTAAAGCAAACGTCAGAGCCCACTTATCGTCCGGAATATGTCCCGAGGTGTCAGGTGATACGAAAATACCCGCAGTAACGCAAATAGAGTCGAAGCCACCATAGGCCAAGGCAACTTCATCAAGCATACGACGGATCGAGTGACGGTCCATGATGTCACCTGCTAAGCCGATGGCTGGACCACAATTGGAGAGTCCGGTACCAGCAACACCGATACCAATACCGTATTTATCAGTAATTTCTTTCGCGGTCGCTTGGGCAGCTTCCACATTTTTATCTACGCAAACAATATGCGCACCTTCTTTAACTAAGCGGTGTGCAGTTTCTTTACCGATGCCTGAACCGGCGCCGACCACGATAATCACTTGGCGTGCTAATTCTTTCTCCGCAGGCATGCGCTTCAATTTAGCTTCTTCTAGTAACCAATACTCGATATCAAAAGCTTCTTGTTGAGGCAGGGCGATATACTGGTCAATCGCCTCAGCACCACGCATGACTTCAACAGCACAATTATAAAATTCGGCCGTCACACGTGACTCAGACTTATCTTTACCCCAAGCAATCATGCCTACGCCAGGAATCAGAACTACGGTAGGGTTAGAATCACGCATCGCAGGTGAATTCGTACGTTTGCAGGCGTTATAATATTTCGCGTAATCTTTACGGTAGTTAGCTAAACCGGTTTGGAGTTTTGTTTTAAGTACAGCCACATCCTCAGCTTGGGGATTCCAATCAATATAGAGTGGTTTGATTTTCGTACGCAGGAAGTGATCAGGGCAGGAGGTACCTAATTCCGCTAAGCGAGGTGCGTCGCTCGAATTAACGAAGCGTAAAATCTTTTCATCGTCTTGCACGGTTCCAATGAAACGTTTTTCTTGGGAGACCTGACCACGGAGCCAGGGTAAGATTTTTGCTAAGACTTCATCACGTTTAGCTGCATCGAGAGTTTGGTATTTCGCCCCACCGAATGCTTTGGCATCACCACCTTTAGCTTGATACTGCGAGTCGATATAAGCGGCCGCTTGTTCAATCATCGAAAGGGTTAGTTCGTAACAGGCTTTATCGTCATCCGCCCATGAAATGAATCCGTGCTGACCCATCATGATGGCCTTAGTCGATGGCTCTTTGCGGGCGATTTCCTGCATCGCTAATCCTAATTCGAATCCAGGGCGCATCCATTTTACATACGCCATTTTTCCCGCGAAGATTTTTTGGGTGAGGGCTTCACAATTCTTCGAAGCGGCAATGGAGATAATCGCATTCGGATGCATGTGATCGACATGCTTACCCGGTAAGAAACTGTGCAGCGGGGTATCAATCGATGAAGCACGAGGATTTAAATTAAAGGTCGTGTGATTATACATGGCGACCATGTCATCTTCCGCTTGTGACTTTAATCCCTTATCGGCACGTGCGGCATACACCGCTTGTAGTTCGATAAGTTTGTCTTGGTAGAGTGAAGAGAAATTTTCACGGGTCGACGTACGTAAATCGCCACCCGAACCTTTAACCCATAAAACGGGTACACCTTTACCGGATAACGGATCTTTTTCCGTGGTCTTCGAGGAAGTATTACCACCACCCGTATTGGTGATGCGCTGATCGGCTCCCAACTTGTTCGAACGATAAACTAATCGCCCAACTGGATCGAGCTTGGCGACTTCGGCGTCGTTCCAAAGGTTAGATACATATTTTAATGATGACATGATATTTTAATATTAAGATTTTGGTAGTTTTTGGAAAAGGGTGGAGGCCTTGGCCCACGGTGCGGCGGACTTTGGCTTAAAAGTTTTAAATGGGTTGGAGCGACGAACCACTTGGCGGAGCTCTTCGATATTTTTGAGTTCTTTGGTCGCCATCGCTTGCACGAGAATATTTCCCATAGCGGTCGCTTCGACCGGTCCCGTTACAACGACTCGACCCGTGGCATTCGCCGTGGCTTGATTTAAAACATCATTACGACATCCACCACCCACAATATGAAGTTGTGTTATTTTTCGACGGGTGAGTTTTTCAACCCCATCTAACTCTTCACGATAAAGTAGAGCTAAAGAGTCCAAAATACAGCGGCTGATTTCACCGACGGATTGAGGAATGGGCTGCTTGGTCTCGCGACAGTAGTCTTGAACTTTCTTAATCATACTACCCATTTTTGAAAATCGACCATCATCAGGTCTAATCAAGGAGCGTAGCTCAGCAGATTTTTCTGCCTGTTGGGTGATACTTGTGTAATCTAGATTCTTATCGGTCTTGATCCACTCGCGGCGACATTCCTGTAAAATCCAAAGTCCCACCAAACATTTCAAGAAGCGCGTGGTACGATTATGTCCAATTTCGTTGGTGAAGTTGGCTTTACGCACGGCCTCATTGATCAAGGGCTTATTAAGCTCCACGCCGAGCAACGACCATGTTCCGGACGAAAGGTAGGCCCATTGATTTCCTTTAGGCGCTGGCACGGCAGCCACCGCTGAGGCGGTATCATGAGCACACACCGCAACTACCTGAACGTTCTTAAGTTTTGTTTTCTTTTCTAAAGCAGGTGAAAGCTTGGCGATGACTTTTCCTGGCTGAATGGTCCCAGGGAAAAGATGTTTGGGAATGTTGAGCTTTTCAATCAGAGGCCATGCCCAGTTATTTTTACGAGTATCCCATAATTGACTACCCGATATCAAAGTTTCTTCTGCTCGGATTTTTCCGGTAAGTTTCCAGCTCACGGCATCGCCCATGAGTAAGAACTTATCCGTATTCTTTAAAACCTTTGAACGACTTTTCTGATCAGCATATAACTGATAAAGTGTATTGATGGAAAGCGACCCAATACCCGTCGCACTGAAAATCTTTTGTGGAGATAGCTTTTTCTGAACTTCAGCAAAGGTGGCGTCGGTTCTTTCGTCCCGATAGCAATAGGGCAAATCAATGACTTCTCCAGCGCGGTTGATTAAAACGTAATCCACGCCCCAGGAGTCGCAGCCAATTGACTTTACGGGTCCAAGCTTCGCAGCTTTCTGTAAACCGATTTCGATTTCTTTGATCAGTCGGGGAAAATCCCAACGCAGAGTATTTTTACTTTTAATGGCACCATTCAAAAAACGGTGGACTTCGGTCATACTTAATTTGCCAGAACGGAGCGATCCGCGGATCACACGACCCGACTCCGCTCCTAAATCAATGGCAAGGTAGTGTGACATTATTGTCCGAGCATTTTTTGGCGGTAGTGTTCATCGGGTCGACCCGCAATGCGTTCGACTTGTCCGGCTGACATGAAATCAGGACCACCCAGCGTTGCTGCTCCAACAAATATTTGCGCAGACTTTTCTGCCATCAGCAAGGTACCCATGACGGCCTTGGGACTGGATCCCACGGCGATGATTCCATGGTTCTTTAGCAGAATAACTTTGGGTTCACGTCCTGTGCGACGAACATACAAGAGCGTTTCATCGCGAATGGCTTTAGCCAAACTTAAACCTGGATCCACATAAGGCACTAGAACGGATTCGGTTCCGCAGAGGACTACTTCGTCAGGAAATAATCGTTGTGTGGCAAATTCCTTGGCGCGTGGAGAGCAGAGAATTTGATTAACCGCAATAGCGTGAACGTGACCGACGCAATTAACGCCAGGCAGAGTTAAGAGCCAAGCGTGAAAGAGCGCTTCAATCGAGGGCTTTTTGGCATTCGAATCTACGCGCGAATCAAACAAGGCTTTATCAATCGATGCGTCGCTTAAATCTTTTTCATTAAACAGCGGTAGAAGTTTATCGAAGCGACAAACAGCGACATCGGTGTTTTGTAGTTTTTCTAGATTGGTACCCGAGGCTTTTACCGCGAAGGTTTCATCGTTCAGTTTCATTGATGAATTACCTTCACCCAAAATTGCCATGCGCAACGCGGGCGAACCCATTTGGTGCGATAGCTCTAACAGAGGAGTTAAGTCCTTCACTTCGGTACTCATCTTAGTACTTACCACAAAGGGCCACCTTGATGCCTAATTCTTGGAAAGCCGCGGCTTTAGACAATAATCCGCGTTTTGCACCGGCAGGGGAGGGTGTATAGACCACTTGAATGTGGTTAGAAGGGTGGCGAGCCATCATCTCGTCGCGAGAAATACCCGAAAGCACGGTGTGCATGATTGGCCACTGCGGAGTCGATTTTTGCCAGCGATCTTCGGTTTCCGCCTGAGGTAAGGCAATGACTTCAGCGATACCCAAGTCAGCGTGGAGTTCATTATCGCGAACGAATATACGAGACCAAACAATCCAACCTGGTTTGGAAACACCTTTAACCGTGCCACCTCCTAAACGGAAATACATGGCCGGCTGTCTTTCGGAAACTGTTCCTTTATAACCGCCGATGAAATGTTGAACCGGCGCGGCACCAGAAATTAAGAAGACCCAGACATACTCATTAATCATCTTCTTGCCCGATGGACCGACATACTGACGGCCCCAGCGTAAGTCGTGCAGAGTGTTCTCTGGTTCGAATCCTAATTTCTTCCACAAGTGATAAGTGATTAAACCATCGAGACCGGCACACTCATCGACTTCGTTAAAGTGGGGGAGGGCTTCACCTTTAAATAATTCACGTTTGTTGGCGCGATCAAGTACCGGAGGGCGCTCGCGATTATTTAAGAGACCTTCTACAAGATCCGAGGCAGGGGCGAGATCCTTCAGACCTTGTTGATACTGAATACCGATAGTGGCACAACCGAAGTCATCAGCAATACGCACTGCTGCGATGTACATTTTCAACTGGGCTAGGGTTTGAGCCTTGGTGAGTTCAGTCTTTTCATTCTTACCCCAAGCAAATTTCATACCTTTCTTGAGTAACCAATTGAGAGCCTTCTGCGCTTCGGCATCTTTCACGGTTAACATTTCAGCATAAAGCGAAGACTGACTGAGACGTTCTTTATAAACTCCGGTAGGGTGAATGATTTCGTCAGGAATGATCGCGTTGTACATACCCATGCATCCTTCGTCGAAGACACCCATGATGGCTTTTTTGGAACGGAAATCTTGGGCGAAACGACGACCCACTGAAGCGTCCGCACCTACCAGCGGGCGAGTCAAGGACTTCACATGAGGCGTAGCGTGTTTGACTTCACCTTTCTTGAGCCAAGCTACTAAACCATTTTTAAATTTATCATCAGTGAAATCTTCGCTCCATAAAGAGGAGAATTTAACGCCCGCTTTGAGGAGTGAACCATTGAGATTCAACATACCGACGAGACCCGGCCAAACGCCTGACCAATTAGCCAGCGTTAGAATAGGGCCAGTGTGAGTTAACAAACCTGGAAGAATGTGGTGAGAATATTGCCAGACTGCTTCGGCCACAATCACCGGAGCGTCCTGGGGAATCTTGCTGAAAACTTGGATACCGTATTTCTGAGAGTCAATGAAGCTGTGCTTCACATCGGAGCGGTATCCGTGAGCACGCTTTACGGTGTAACCAAGCACACGGAGGGACGAAATCAATTTCGCCTCCATCGCTAACTGTTCTTTTTCACACTTCTGATTAGCGGAAGCACGAAGATCGCCATTAGCGACCAAGTAGAGAATATTTTTTTTCACGAGTAGGGTAGGTGATAAGATTAGGCGGTGATGATGTGCTGAGCTGGCATTTTCACTTTGGCCTTAGCGACCGTCGCAGCATCGGCATCAATCACTAAATATAAAGGGGCAATGTCACGCGTCACAGCACTCGGGCCCGAGCGACCGAGTTTCGACTTGTGCATGCAAATCAGGGTTTGGTCACTGCGACGAATCACTTCACGTTGCTGGTGAGAGATATCGCGCTGAGAATTCCAGAGTCCGTTTTCATCGATACCTTGAGCGCCGAGTAAGGCTAAATCAAAATTCCATCGAGCAACTTCTTCCAAAGTTCGATCACCAGCCACCATCGCTTGTTGGGCGAGGTATAACCCGCCAGGGATATAAACTTCAACGCCGGGTAACGTGCACACCAGCTGAGCAGTCGGGATACTCGTAGTGATTATTTGTAAATCGGGAATACGGGCAGCGACAATAGCTTCAGCGGCACAATGCACAGTTGAACCAGAATCGATATAGATGGTCATACCAGCCTTAACAAAAGTGGATGCTTTTAATCCAACTTTTTGTTTGGCCTCAGCTTCATCCGTTTTACGTGAATCAAGTGGCGGGAAATTTCGATTGAAGTCCGATAGCGCACCACCATGCGTTCTCGTTAAACGGCGCTGACTCTCTAGTTCTGTGAGATCGCGACGAGCGGTAGCTTCGGAAACATTAAACTGCTTACAGATTTCCAAGACAGGGACATAGCCAACATTGCCAAGGAGTTTTGCGATTGCATCGCGGCGGGCATCGATAACGTGACGTGCTACTTTCATAGGGGTGATTTATATGATTGTTGTCGGTCATGTAATTGGCAAGCCGATTACCAAACCCGGACCTACCTAATCTTGTATTTCGCACAATATACATTATGTCTAATTGACTATAATGCAATAAATACAACCATTATATCAATTAAATATGATTAATCTTGGGGTCTATCCTGTCCCCGTATAGTCTTTAGGTAATCTGCTCAATGTTTGCACGAAAACACTCATTTGATTCGGTCTGCCTATCGGTACTTATGGGTCTTGTTTTGGCCGGTTGTGCCACTTCAACAGATCAAAAGCCCGCGGTGATTGGCACCTATCCAGCGGATGAGTGTTTGAGTTGCGAGGCCATCATGCCACGTTCGGTTCCGATTACCTACCTGATTTTGCATCACACCGCAGCGCCCCTGCCCTCTGCCTTAGCAATCCTCAGAGGTAAAGACCCACAGCATAAGGTCGGTATTCATTATTTAGTGAGCGATGAAACCGTCCCCAGGGTTTTCAAATTAGCTGCAGAAGAATTTTCGACCTCCCATGCCGGAAAAAGTAAATGGCTGAATATTAAAAGTATGAATCAATCATCCATCGGCATCGAAATCGTCAATCTCGATGGTAATACGAACGTGTATCCCAAAGAGCAGATATCCAAGATCATCGATCTCTCCCTCGATATTGTTAAACGTCATCAAATTCCGGCGACAAACGTGCTGGCGCATTCCGATATCGCCATCGGTCGAAAAATAGATCCCGGCAGTAATTTCCCCTGGAAGCTTTTAGCCGAAAGCGGCGTGGGCGCCTGGCCCGATGATGTTGATGTCGCCCGTTTTAAAATTCTTTATACCCAAAAAATCCCCAGCAACGTTGAGATATTCGATATGCTCATAACTTACGGATATCGCCCAGAAAACGCTCAAGCTAACACCATCAAGTCAGCACTCGATGCTTTTCAAAGACATTTCAGGACCTCCAAAGTGAACGGCGAAGCTGACGCGGAAACCATCGCCATCTTAGCCGCACTTAATTTCAAGTATCGTAAAAAGTAACTTAGGCGTCGGTTCTCATCCCTAGACGACTCTTCACTTTGTTGAGTGCATCCGTCATCATATCACGCTCGGGGTACTTCCAATAATAAAGAATGCCTGCGTAAACGGTGGCTGCGATTGCTGCGGCGATACTCATCGCCATGAATAAGGCGATTTTTAGATTCAGGAAATCCGAGCGATGTAACAGTGGATTGACGAAATGGAAAATCTGGTACGCGATGCCACCCATCACGAGCGATCCCACGATAGCTTGTCCGCAGGGCTTCCAAAGTGATTCAGCTAAGACGTACGGGGCAGATTTTTTAAGCTCCCTGCGAAGTAAAACATACTGCATCATCGCCGCCACAGCATTAGCGCAGGCTAAGCCTTCAATACCGTAACCTTTCCAAACCACAAAAACCGAGCCGACCACGTTGACCGATACGGATTGTAAGGCTACGCGGAATGTCGCCGTGGTATTACCAATCACATTCAAGGCCCGCGTCACCATCGAGATCATCGCATGGAATGGCATCGCTAAGGCGAATAAACAAAGTACTAGACGAGTGTTCTCACAGTCCTCCAACTTAAATTTTCCAAATTCAAAAAGTACTTGGACAATTTCTCTCGAGAAAACAACGAAGCCAACCGCCGCCGCGATGTTGATTGCTAAAATCAAACGCATGCCGCGGGCGTAGTTTCGACTGAGGGCATCAGAATTATTTTGGGCGAAGGCCGTAGCCATCGCGGGAAACATCACCGTGGCAATCGACGTGGAAAATAGTCCGATAGGTAACTCCACAATGCGATTGGCAATATAGTAGTATGTTAAACCGGCGCCATCGACGTTGAAGGCGAGACTTCGGGAAATTAAAAAATTGATTTGCAGAATACCCGCACCAAGAGCTGCAGGAACAAACGCGATTCTTAAGGCACTCCAGGCTTTTTCATCGGCATGTACCGGATGACTTTTCCAACCTGCTTGTTGCAAGCCCCACATGGGTATCAGCAATTGCAAAACCCCGCCCGCGATGGCACCAGCGCACAGCCAACGCGCCTGACCCATCGGAGTATCGGCCAGGTAGTATCCAAAGAAACCTAAACCCAAAATCATACAAAGATTCAGGGCCGATGAAGCAATTTCCGCTAAGCCAAATCGACCACTCAGATTAACCGCCGAGGTAAATAATGCCGCGATACAAATCAACGGCATATAAGGCATACACCACGCCGTAAGTTCAGCGGCATACCTTTGTTGATCGTTCGCTGCTAAGAGAAACCAAAGTAATGCACCACCCATGCCCACCAGCGTGATGCCCAACATCCATGGCAACATTCGACGAACGATATAATTTAAAAAGGCGTAAGATTCCTTGATACCACCTTCGCTGGCTTTAGCGGCTAAGACCGGAATCGTTGCCGCAGTCAAAGCTCCTTCACCCAAAAGTCGGCGGAATAAATTAGGAATTTGAAACGCGAATAAAAAAGCTGAGGCCACAATACCTGCACCGAAAAAAGCCGCGATTAATTGGTCGCGGACTAAACCTAAAACACGCGAGACCATCGTCCACGACGCCGTCTTCGCCATGTTTCGATATTGGCGCGACTGTTCGTTCATTGCTTAGGGAAGAATGGCACGCATGCCTTCTTCTAATACCGCGCGCAGTGCAGGAATGATGTCGGAGCGAGGAATGGTCGCTTCGGTGCGATCGGTTAAACTTCTGACCTTCGTAATTCCTTTGGCGACTTCTTCACCACCGTAGACGAGTGCGTATTGTGCACCAATGGTTTCAGCACTTTGAATTAATTTAGGGAATTTACCGTCGCGTAAATTGTATTCGACCCTGAAGCCGGCGCGACGAAGTGCCGCGATATCTTCAAGGGCTACATGACGAGCATCATCGCCTAAGATCATGACATAGAAATTCGGACCGTCGGAATACTTGGGTAAAAGATTTTTAGACTCTAACAAGTCACGGACAGTAACATCACCCATGCCGAAACCTGCAGCTGGTAAATCGGGTCCGCCTAGTTTCTTAACTAAAGTATCGTAACGTCCGCCGCCCGCCAGTGCACGGGCTTCGGCGCCGACTTCAAAGGCTTCGAAAACAAATCCGGTATAGTAAGCCAGACCACGAACAATGGTTAAATCAATCGATACACATTCCGCAAAACCGAGGGCTTTAATAGAATCAAGTAATTGTTTCCATTCTACCAAACGGGCGACCATCGCTGGGTCTTTTTGTGCCACAACTTCTAATTCAGCCAGTGAACGGATTGCAGCAAAGGCTTTTACGGATGCCAATAACTTAGGGGCATCACAATCAGTACCGGCAAGCACGACTTTCATCGCTTCTAATAAATCACCTGGGCTGGAGCGCTCTAACTTATCCACCACACCCAAGACGGCAGAGATTTTTTCGGTCGGAACTTTTTCGCTCTCTAAAAATTTAAACCAGAGTTGACGGTCGGAAATTCGGATTGAGAAATCTTTTTGAGTTAGACCAAAGCCCAATAAACAATCGGCACACAGCGCAATGAGTTCGGCATCAGCCGTCGCACTCGCTTCGCCGAGTAAATCAGCGTTCAACTGATAAAAGGAGCGGAGCCGTCCTTTCTGAGGTTTTTCGTAACGGAAATTTTCACCGATGGAGAACCAGCGAATCGGTTTAGGCATCCCATTGGCACGAGCACCGACCATGCGCGCCAAGGAAGGAGTCATTTCCGGACGGAGGCTCACTTGGCGGCCGCCCTTGTCTTCAAAGTTGAATAACTGTTTAACGATCTCTTCTCCGGACTTCTCGGTAAAGAGCTCTAAAGGCTCGAGCACAGGGGATTCCCACTCGCGAAAGCCATAGCGGCGGCAGGCCTGACGCCAGACCGTGAAGAGATGATTTTGAATCGCTCTATCTTCAGGATAAAATTCTCTAAAACCTGGTAATGAGCGGATATCTGCCATGGATAAAAACTTACTCGGGCTTCGTGTCAGTCTTATCAATATTATAAGACTTCAATTTAGCTTTAAGTTCTTTACCGGCTTTAAATTTAATCACGGCGCGTCGAGGAATCACGACATCGGTTTCAGGACGATTGGGATTACGACCGATACGACTTTTACGAACCTGAACTTGAAATACACCAAAGTTACGGAGCTCGACATCACGACCCGAGAGCAACGCCTCGGTGATCGCGTCCAAGGTTAGCTGCACGCTGTCGCGAATGTGCTTTTGTGGGTAGCCTTTATCCGTAAAAATTTTCAGGACGATTTGCCGTTTTGTAAGGTTGTCAGACATGGATAAAAACTAGTAAGTGTTGATAGAGAAAGACAAAGGAAAGGGGTCATGGCAATACCCTAGCCTCACTTTATTCAAGATTTTGCACCTGTTCCCTAATTCTCTCAATTTCTGTTTTTACCTCTAAAACTGCTCGAGTTGTGGCTATTTCCGATGCCTTACTCCCCACAGTATTAGCCTCCCGGAGCAATTCCTGCACGAGAAAGTCCAATTTTCTTCCGTTCTTATCACCTTCCAAGTCTTGTTGAAACTGTTGGATGTGACTTTTCAGCCTGACGATTTCCTCAGTAATGTCGCAACGATCCGCCCAAATCGCAATTTCCTTGAGCACACGTTCGTCGGCTAAATCTAATTCTAGACCCATGTCTTTTAATCGTTTGAGCATTAAATCACGATGACGTTTGGGCGCTTCCTTTTCGGACTCCTGCATGACATCGACACTTTGATTAATTTTGATGAGTCGGGCCTTTAAATCTTTCGCCAAAATTTGTCCTTCGACCTCACGCATTTTCATGAGTTGCTTAACCGCAATCTCGATTGCTGATAAAACTTCTTTTTCACAAACATCAAAGGATGGTAAACTGGGACGATTGTTACTTCGCACATTACTCAAACTTAAAAGTAAATGAGCATCGGGCGTGACGGGGACGTTTAATTTTTTTGCCAGAGCTTGAAACTCTTCAAATAAAGACCGAAGATTATTTTCGTCCCAGTTCGTTGCGGAGCGATTCGAAAAATCGGCAGAATTGATTCGGACAGTCACTTTACCCCGATGTAGATGCTGGCGAATGGCATTGCTGACCACGGTTTCCAGGGTCGGCCATTCTTCCGGACCATACACCGAAATCTGCAAATTCTTCTGATTTACCGAGGCAATTTCGATGGCATACGATTTGCCGTCGAGTTTAAGTTCTGCCCGACCAAAGCCTGTCATGGATGCCGCACACATAAATTAGAGTTTGATTTCAACGCCCATTGCACGAGCTGCACTCCACACGTCTTTATCACCACGTCCCGATAAATTAATTAAAACGGTAGAAGTTCTTGGACTATCGGAAGCTAACTTACAACCATAGGCCACAGCGTGACTCGTTTCTAGAGCAGGAATAATCCCCTCTTTGCTCGATAATAATTTAAACGCATCGAGACATTCTTCATCCGTCGCGTAAGCAAATTTAATTCTCCCTCTTTCGTGATAGTAAGCGTGTTCAGGTCCGACCGCTGCATAGTCCAATCCAGCCGAAACAGAATGCGTACCTTCGATTTGTCCTTCGCTGTTTTGTAAAATGTGAGTGAGACAACCTTGGAGTACACCGAGACGTCCACCGGCAAATCTTGCGGCGTGTTGACCTTCGACAATTCCATGTCCACCCGCTTCGACGCCAATGAGTTCAACTTCAGGTTCGTCTAAGTATTCAAAGAAAGAACCAATCGCATTGGATCCACCGCCGACACAGGCGACGACGTGATCAGGCAATTTATTTTCGGCACGCAACATTTGCTGCTTAGATTCCATCGAGATAATACGATGAAAATCACGTACCATCATCGGGTAAGGGTGTGAACCGTAAGCCGTTCCTAAAATATAATGTGTATCGCGTACATTGGTCACCCAATCACGCATAGCTTCATTTACCGCCTCTTTCAGGGTTTTCTGTCCGGCTTCGACTCCACGGACTTCGGCGCCCATGAGACGCATCTTATAAACATTGAGGGCCTGACGTTCCATATCTTCCGCACCCATGTAGATGACGCACTTCAGACCAAATTTAGCACAGACGGCAGCGGTGGCTACTCCGTGTTGTCCAGCACCTGTTTCAGCAATGATACGCTTCTTGCCCATACGAATGGCGAGCAAGGCTTGTCCGATGGCGTTGTTGATTTTGTGTGCACCCGTGTGCAACAAGTCTTCGCGCTTTAAATAAATTCGAGCACCACCAAAATGTTTCGTGAGCGACTCTGCGAAGTACAGTCCGGTTGGACGTCCGGCAAATTCACGCAACATATTCGTGAAGTCATTTTGAAATGCCGGATCACGACGAGCTTCGGCGTAAGCTTGAGATAACTCTAAAAGTGGAGTCATCAAAGTTTCTGGAACATACATTCCGCCAAACTGACCAAAACGTCCGCGGACATCAGGGACCTGGAAGCGTGGTTCTTTGGTTGGAATGAGACTCGAAGCGGACATGATTAAAATAAGATAAAGAGCGAAGTAAGACCAAGGGCAAGCGACAAGGCGAAATCGCAGTCTTGCGCTTCGTTTCTACTTATATCAGATAAATCTATGCCTCGTGCCCTGCTAATCTTATTACTGATTTGTCCTTTTGGCTTATGGGCGGCCGAGCAAACCAGCCCTGATAAAACCGCAGAAGAAGTACGAAATCAATTCACTATCCAGCGTGCTGTCGTGACTGGACTGGTCGAAGGCATCACCGAATATCTCCCGGTATCCTCAACGGGCCACATGATTATTAGTGATGCCGTCATGGGCATTGAAAAAAGTTCAACTTTAGTCGAAGCCAGTGTCGTAGATCGCAAAGGTCGCCGACTCTCGCTCGAAAAAATTGCGGATGACTATATTGTAATCATACAGCTCGGTGCGATTCTCGCCGTACTTTTTATTTTTTATCAGCGGATGAGTTCGGTCGTGGTCGGAATTTTTAAAGGTAATCGCAGTTCAATTTTCTTAGCACTCGCCATCCTCATCGCCTTTTTACCCGCAGCAGTCCTCGGTTTTATTATTAAAGACTACATCCCCTTCAATGTTACGATCGTCGCCCTCGCCTTAATCATTGGTGGATTTTTAATATTTATAGCAGAAGAAAAATTACCTAAAATCCCTTCGGAAAATACAGATGAATTAAATGTAACCCCGAAACAGGCGGTGTGGATTGGACTTTGCCAATGCGCTGCGCTCATTCCCGGAACCAGCCGTTCATTAGCTACCATTCTTGGAGGACGCTGGGCCGGATTATCTTCCGCCGTCGCGACAGAATTTTCATTCCTGGTTGGCTTCGTGATTTTATCTGCTGCTTCAATCTACAAAATGTATGCACTCGGACCTGCCCTACTGCAGGTGTACCCGATTGGCAATGCGAGCCTTGGACTTTTTATCGCGGCCGTGTCCGCATTCATTTCAGTAAAATGGATGATCGGATTTATAATGCGTCGCGGACTTAAACCCTTCGCCTGGTACCGAATCATCGCCGGCCTTGTATTGCTTGGCGCAAAGAGCTTAGGTTACCTCTAAGCCCTATTTTATTATCATTTTTATGATTTAAGTTCGACCGCTTAATGGCCAAAAGGGGTTTGACTACTGAAATGATAAGTTATTTAACCACTTCAACCACTACGACTGATGTTTAAGCGTTTCCCAGGGCTATTTACCCAAGCCATTGGTATCGACCTAGGTACCGCAAATACTTTGGTCTTTCTCAAAGACCGCGGCGTTGTCCTTCGCGAACCTTCCGTGGTCGCCATTCGTACCAGCACTCGCAAGCCAATCGCTGTAGGTAACGAAGCGAAGATGATGCTTGGTCGTACTCCGGGTGATATCCAAGCACTGCGTCCGATGAAAGACGGTGTGATCGCCGACTTCGAAATCAGCGAACACATGCTTCGCTACTTCATCGGCAAAGTAGCCCGTAAATCTATTTTCACAAATCTCACGGTCGTCGTCGCTGTTCCTTATGGCATCACCGCGGTTGAACGTCGCGCCGTGATGGATTCCGCTTATCGCGCTGGTGCTGACGATGTGATCACCATTCCTGAACCTGTTGCTTCCGCAATCGGTGTGGGTTTACCTGTCGAAGAACCGATGGCCTCGATGATTGTGGATATCGGTGGCGGTACTACCGAAGTCGCCGTGATTTCACTGGGCGGTATCGTCCATGCACGTTCGATTCGCGTCGGTGGAGATGAATTTGATTCAGCGATTATTAAGTATATTAAGAATTCATATAATCTCATCATCGGTGAGCGCACCGCTGAAGAAATTAAGATTAAAATCGGTTCGGCTTATGCTTTAGAACAAGAGATGACCTACGAAGTGCGTGGCCGCGACTCCGTTACCGGCCTCCCCCGCTCCCTCCACCTCACTTCTCAAGAAGTCCGTGAAGCCATGGCGGATAACATTAATCAAATCATCGAAGCCATTAAAGGCTCCTTGGAACGTATTCCTCCTGAACTTTCTGCTGACTTAGTCGACCGTGGTATCGTGATTGCTGGTGGCGGAGCTCTGATCCGTCGCATCGACCGTGCTATCTCAGAAGCCACCGGGCTTCCCGTCATTGTCGCTGAAGATCCGCTTTGTGCCGTCGTTAATGGTACAGGTAAAATCTTAGGCAACGCCTCCCGCTGGAGTGGACGCGACTAATCTAAGCGGGCTAACCCGCCATGAATAACCACCAAAAAGGCGCCAAGGCATCTTACATTGCTTTAATCGTTTTTATTTTGATTTGGATATCGGGCACCAGTGCCCTGCATCGATTCACTAAGGAAACATTTGCCGAATTCCAAGCGCCAGCCCTGCAGATTGTGAGCAAAGGAGGCGACCTTGCTCGTTACTGGGAACTAAAAAGTCGCAGCAACGAAGAACTCATTGCGGCCTCCCGAGATCTCGCCCGCATTAATGCGGCCTTAGAACTACGCATTCATTCGATGGATGACATTCGGCGTGAAAATGCACGCCTCCGCGAGAACGCACGCTACACGGGTAATTCTGAATTTCTGACGGTCGTAGCTCGAGTCATTTCCCGCGACAGCTCCTCGTGGTGGCAGAAAATTATTATTCGTAAAGGTCGGACAGATGGTATCCGCCCAGGCAGCCCGGTGGTATTCAGCAATCGAGTGATTGGACGAGTTTCAGCCGTCCATTTAAATGTGAGTGAAGTGGATTTAGTAACCAGCCCAACCTTTCGCTGTACGGCGTTTTTAATCGGCGATGAAAAGCGTCGCATCGTGTATGTCAGCGGTGATGCCGCGAACTCACTCTCGCCGAGCAAAGCGAAAGTCACCGCGATTCCGGTCGATTATAATCCGCCGACCGGCCAACCAATCAAAGTTTTGACCACTGGATTAGGGGGCGTCTTTCCCTCAGGTTTAATTTTAGGTGAAATCGATGGCAGTATTCGCATGGGTGCGGACGACAATTATAAAGTTGCGGATTTAAATCCGGCCAAAGATTTAAATATGATTGAGGAAGTTTCGGTACTCGTCCCTCAATACCCTACGGCTCATGAAATTCTCTTAGCGCCTTCCGAAAAAATTAAGTTGGAGGAATTTAAATGAGCATACTATGGACTTGGTTTTTTCTGATTCTTGCGACCTACCCATGGTTGTTTGTCGCCGACTTAGTCTCGAGTACCTTAGCGAGTTCGGGTCTTAATTATTTTATTACGGGAGCCGCCCTGATTGCCCCTTGTCGCCGATTAAAGCGCTGGCAGGCGGTGTTATTCGCGGGCTGTGTGGGCTTCATGTTTGAAGCCTACCGCCCAATCCCGAATGGAACGGTAGCAATCTCGCTCGTGACGCTCGCTATTTTACTTGGGAACTATCGCTCTTATTTACGCACCAACCTTGGGATGATTCAGGCCGCAGTGGTCGTTAACGCGGTCGCATCGATTATCTGGTTTACCGCCTCAGCTTATCTGTGTGAAGCGCCCAGTGACATTTATAATTCCATTTATCAGGCTGCGATTCAAGGCACTCTCTCAGGCTTAATGGGCTTAGTCATCATCATGCCCCTGGCGACCACGCAGAATTGGATCATGGATTTAATGGGAGTGCCGAGTGCACAGGATTTGTTATGAGTCCGGACGATACTCTCGAAAAAATATCTGTACCGTCTGCCCCCATCACGCCATGGCGGATGTACTTAATCTTCACCCTTTTCGCCGTGGGATTTATCTATATCTTTTGCGGTTTGTTTTATCGTCAGCTCATTCAGTCCAAAGACTTAATCGATAAAGCCAACTCGCAGAGTGAAACCATTGTCTGGCGCTCACCGACGCGGGGTAAAATCGTGGATCGTAATGAAGCAACCTTGGTAGAAAATCGTGTACGTTGGAGCGTGAAAGCTAATTTATTAACTCTCGAAGGTGAAATCGACCGGGAATACCGAGCCTTAGTTAAGGCTGAAAAAGCCAAAGAAAGTAAGATCAAGATTAACTATGAAATTTTACACCAAGAGGCCCGGGTCAATGTACTCAATCGATGGCTGAAAAAAATCTGGTTTGTGATTGATGCCAGTAATCAAAAAAAATCCCCCTCCGAAAAAAAGAGGGTAAAGTTTCTAGCCGATAGCCCCGAGCGTCAGGTGAATGTCAAAGCGCTGGCTAAACACATGCGCGATTCGAGAATTTTAAAATTCACGCTCATCTCCGATTTAACTTTTCCCGAGTTAAGAAATCAAATTTCCGACGAAGAAACAGATCGTTCGGTTGCTCGATTTATTGAGCAATTCCCCGTTGATGGTCCCATCGCCATCGAGTCGGATATGATTCGCTCCTACCCTTATGGCTCTATGGCGTGCCACACTCTCGGCTACGTGAAGGACACGAATGAGTTGCCTGAAGATTCCGATCCTAATTTCGAAATTTCATTCAAGAAACTAAGTAAATCGAAGTATACTGGAAAAGTAGGTGCCGAAGGCATTGAAATAACTCATGATTATAATCTGAAAGGCACCAGCGGTTGGGAGCGCTGGACAAAAACCTCGGCGGGTTACAAACGGGAACTTTTAGAAAGCTACCCTGCACGGCAAGGGGGTATCATTCGCCTATCGCTTGATTTAAAGATTCAACTGGCCGCAGAAAAAGCCTTAGCTGGCGTCAAAGACAACACGGGGAATCCATTACCGAGCGCGGCCGTCATGTTAGATGTAAACACCGGCGAGATTTTAGCGATGGCGAGCCTGCCCAACTATAACCCCAACCGCCTAGCGAGTAAGGTAACCACTCAGTACTTCGACGAAATTCAAGAGCAAGGCGGTTGGTTGAATCGTGCGACCCAGGGACTCTATGCTCCTGGCTCTACTTATAAAATTATTACCGCCATTGCTGGGATGCGTAGCGGAAAAATTGACTACGACGATATTTTAGATTGCGGGCGCAGTTTATGGGTTGGAAATCGTGAATTCGTTGAACACGAACCCTACGGATTTGGACAAGTGGATGTAGAAAAAATGCTAGCCATCTCCTGCAACGTTTGGAACTACCGAGTGGGTTTAATGGTCGGACCAGATCTACTCGCGCAAGAAGCCCGACGATTCGGTTTAGATAAAACATTACTCAAAACCAACCCTAGCGTCATGGGTGCGGAAAACCCCAGCCAGTACGAAATCCCATCGCCGGCTCGTAGAATGGTTATTCCAGATGCAAACTTTAAACAAAGTGTGGGACAAGGTAACTGGACGAGCGGCGATACCGCCAATTCTTCCATCGGACAGGGCTTCATCTTAACTACACCACTGCACATGGCTTGCTTTGCAGCGTCGATCGCGCGCGGTGAAACACGCACCACACCGACCATTTTCCATGACCCATTGAGAATTCCCTACCACGAAGATTCTAGACCGATTGGACTTAATCGAAATCAGCTGAATGCCATCCGCGAAGGGATGATTCGCTGTGTGACCGAAGGCACCGCGCGTTCCATCCAAATTCCTGGATTCCAATTCGCCGCCAAAACGGGAACCTCCGAATATATCAATAACGGACAGAAAGCTCACCTGGCTTGGATTATTGGCTATGCACCCGCCAAAAATCCCAAAGTAGCCTTCGCCGTTTTAGTGGAAGGCAAATCGGATACTAGTACTTGGGGCGGAGTTACTGCGGGTCCAGTTGGACAAGCCATGATTAAAGAATGGCTTAATTCAAAAAATACTCCGTCCGAAGAATAATTTAACTGAGGTAGACGTAAGTACCCACGGCGATGGATTCAAAAAGTTTGATCACATCTTGATCCGATAATAAAACACAGCCGTGACTGTTGGGAGTACCTAATTTTTCGTGCTGGTTGGTTCCATGAATATAAATGTAACGTTCTTTAGTATCCACCACTTTACCCGAGGAATCTAGGCCTTGATTGAATCCATGCTCACATCCCTCGAGCCACAAAATCCGACTGGTGATTAAGTTATCCTCGGTCGAAGGAATCGTATTCCAAATTTGTCCCGTAGGTTTTCGAGCCTTGAAGATCATCCCTGCGGGTGCATCTGCCCCGATTTTTTCGGCAATTCGATGCAGGCCTGTGGGCGTCTGCAATGAGTCCTGCACACTGCCCTTGCCCGCCCTTGCCGTGCTTACAACGTAGGCTTCGCAATTATTTTGGTTAAAATGCCAAAGTTTTTGCTGGTCAATCGACACAACCAAGCAATCTTTTCCATTAGGAAGTCCCAGTACCTTTAGGCGCTCGGCCAACTCCTCTTTTAAAACCAAAGATTTATCTAAACATGTCATATCGTATAGGCATCGTGGGCGTGACTGGCGCGGTCGGTCAAGAATTGCTCTCACTTATGGCGAAAAGAAATTTTCCCGTAAAGGAACTCCGTCCCTTGGCATCCGCCCGTTCGGCTGGATCCAAGATTAGTTATGGCGGCAAGGATTGGCTCGTCCAGGAAGCCAAGCCAGAGGCCTTTGAGGGCCTAGATTTTGCCATTTTTAGTGCAGGTGGTTCCGTCTCTCTAGCCCTCGCCCCTGAGGCCGTTAAGCGCGGCGTGATCGTGATCGATAATAGTTCTGCCTTCCGGATGTATCCCGATGTCCCTCTGGTCATCCCTGAGATCAATGCCGACGCTCTTGATAACCATAAAGGCATTATCGCGAATCCTAATTGCTCCACCGCCATCGCCTTGATGGGACTCTACCCACTCCACAAAGCTTTTGGTTTAAAACGTTTCTTCGCTTCAACCTATCAAGCCGTTTCCGGTACTGGTGCCGAAGCGATGCGCGAACTCGACACTCAAGTCCGTGCCTGGGTTAAAGGTGAACCGTCCCCTCCTAAAGTTTACCCACACACCATCGCCTTTAATTTAATTCCTCAGGTCGATTCATTTCAAGAAGACGGATATACCAAAGAAGAAATGAAGATGCTTCATGAAGGTCGAAAAATCTTGAACCTTCCTAATCTCAAGGTTTCAACCACCTGCATTCGCGTTCCAGTTTTCCGCGCTCACTCGATCGCCATCAGTGCTGAATTTGAAAAGCCTGTGGATGTCGCCATCGCCCGCAAAGTGATTTCTGAATTCCCTGGATCCGAAATCTGTGATGAACCCGCAAAAAAAATCTACCCCATGCCTTTAGATTATGCGGGTAAAGAAAAGTGTGGGGTCGGACGTATCCGCAAAGACTCGCTCTTTGATAACGGTCTTTCCCTTTGGGTCTGTGGTGATCAGCTCTGGAAAGGTGCCGCTTTAAACGCGATTCAAATCGCGGAAGCCCTGCACCAACGCAACAAACTCGCCCGTAAGTAATATGCCTCGGTCCGACGATCGCCCTCCTCGACATGCTGATTTAAAACGTCAGCTCAAACTGTATAACGAGAACGATATCCCCGACCTGCTCAAAGATATTTCGAATCCACTCATCTTGATCTTAGATGGCGTCCAGGATCCTCACAATCTCGGCGCCTGTATTCGTTCAGCCGAATGCGCTGGTTGTGCGTTTGTCATTATCACCAAAAAGAATTCGGCACCCGTCAATGACACCGTACGCACGGTGGCGGTCGGTGCCGCCGAAAGTTTACCGATTGTGCAGGCAGGTAACTTACGAAATGCTTTGGTAAAATTAAAAAACGCTGGAGTCTGGATCGCCGGGACGAGCGACCACAAAACTAGCCAGTCACTTTACGCTGCCAAACTCACCGGACCACTGGCCATCGTGATGGGTGCAGAAGGCGACGGGATTAGGCATCTAACCGCCGTGACCTGCGATTTCCTGATACGGATTCCGATGCTCGGAGAGGTTCCCTGCCTCAATGTATCCGTGTCTACAGGGGTTTGCCTCTTTGAGGCCGTCAGGCAGCGTGGCCACCGCTAAGGCGATTTATTTCTTTACCAATCACGATTAAACCTCTTTGTTGAAGGGGTTCGTTAGGCCGGATAGCTCAATGGTAGAGCAGTTGACTTTTAATCAATTGGTTCGGGGTTCGAGTCCCCGTCCGGCCACTTCGAACAGAACTAAGAATTACCACGGGTTTTATTCGCTTGAAAAAAACTCTCTACAACACTCTCTTAATTTTCCGCTGATTGGCCGGATAGCTCAATGGTAGAGCAGTTGACTCTTAATCAATTGGTTCGGGGTTCAAGTCCCCGTCCGGCCACCAGCGGATTTTTATTTTTTACCCTTCACCCGTGCATAACGCATGGACATATAAACGGCATGACAGGCACGACAATAACTGTGTCTAGTCTTGGTCGATTTTATCCAATGAAAACTGTGAATCGAAAAGGTAATACCGCACTGCGTGCATGGTCTCTTCGGGGCTAATTTTAATCGATTACTGGCTTCGAGATTTTTCTCTAATTGTTTCCCCAAACAATCATGACACCAGGGATGTAATTCTCCACTGATCAGGATTTCGTGAAAATCATTCACCTGCTTTGACTGATGACACTTGGCACAGGATAACTTGGGAGGATTTTTCATCCTCCTTGTGTTTAAACAAAGTGCACCGGCATCAAGTTCCTGCTACTGAGGTTTATACCCTAGTAACTTGTGACTACTCAACGGTGACCGACTTAGCCAAGTTTCTGGGCTGATCAATGGAACAACCGCGAATGCGTGCCACGTGATATGCCAAAAGTTGTAAAGCGACGGCAGCGGGAATGGTCGCCACCAAGGGACCACATTTAGGAATCACAATAATATCGTCAGTTAAATCGGTCTTCGGGTGTCCTTCGGTGACGACTGCAATAATGTGTGCTCCGCGGGCTTTGCATTCCTCAGCATTGCTCCAAACTTTATCGAGTACCGAAGTCTGGTTCGCTAAAACAACGACAGGTGTACCAGGAGTCAGCAAGGCGATCGGACCATGCTTAAGCTCGGCGGCATGATAGCCCTCGGCATGAACATAGGAAATTTCCTTTAATTTAAGGGCACCTTCTAAAGCCACGGGATGCATCGGCCCACGACCAATGAAGAACGCGTGGTCAGACTTCGCCATGCGCTCTGCGACTTTCGCAATGGCATCATTCTGCTTCAGCACAAAATCAATCATCTGTGGCAACTGATTGATTTCTTGAGCTAACTCTATGCCGTGTTCTTGGGAGAGTCGACGAGTACGTCCCAACTTCAAGGCCATTAAAAGTAATACCGCAACCTGACCAGTAAATGCCTTGGTCGACGCCACAGAAATTTCGGGTCCAGCGTGAATGAATACCCCACGTCCGGTCTCACGCGCAATCGCAGAGCCGACGACATTCACTAAACCAAGAATCATAGTGCCTTTTTCTTTAGCCTTACGAATGGCTGCTAAAGTATCGGCCGTCTCACCCGACTGTGAAACCGCGATGACGAGATCGTGGTGATCAACAATAGGATTTCGATATCTAAACTCAGCAGCTTGTTGAACCTCAGCCGAAATTCCCGAAACATCCTCAAAAGCGTATTCACCCACCATACCTGCGTGCAGTGAGGTACCACATCCGACTAAAACAATGCGTTGAATCTGAGCCAACTCCGTCGGCGAAATATTCATACCAGCTAAAACGACATTGCCTTCCGTGGCATTAATCCGTCCGCGGAGAGCGTTGCGCACGGACTCTGGTTGCTCGAAAATTTCTTTGAGCATGAAGTGCTCGAAGCCACCTTTCTCGACCGCTCCGATATCTAGACCGAGCTCGGAAACATCACGCGAAATCGGTTCATCGTCTTGATTACGAATATCGACACTATCAGCAGTAATCACGCCGACATCACCGTCGTCTAAATAGATCACCCGTTGGGTGTGAGCCACTAAGGCGGAGGCGTCTGACGCAACCAAGCACTCTCCATCACCCATGCCGATGACGAGTGGACTACCTTTGCGGGCCACCACAATCTTGTTGGGTTCGTCGGCACTCAAAACAGCGATACCGTAGGCACCTTCTACCTGTTGCAGAGCTTTAACCACCGCTAAGCGTAAATCGCCATGATAATGAACACCTATTAAGCGTGATAACGCTTCGGTATCAGTATCGGAATCAAACTTGTGGCCTTCGCTCTGAAGTTTTTCACGGATGGCGCGATAGTTTTCGATAATACCATTATGAACTACGCAAATTTTTCGACTCTTATCAAAATGCGGGTGAGCATTGATTTCGGTAGGGGCACCGTGCGTCGCCCAGCGAGTATGCGCAATACCGACGGTATAACTTTCATGCTTCTCGGGCGAGAGATCGCCACGCAACTTGTCCACCAAGCGGGCAACTTTACCGACGGCCTTAAAAGTGGTCAGACCTTGGGCATCCAATAACGCCAAGCCGGCCGAATCGTATCCACGATATTCAAGTCTCTTGAGACCACCAATGAGGATGGGAGTCGCAGGACGTGTTCCGATATATCCGATAATGCCGCACATAGTTTGTTGGGTTTAATTAGTGTAAATCTTGGATGACAATATCTGCAGGTCGAGTCGTAACTCCCGGCCAAATTTTGCGGCCAGGGTAAATGGATGTATTAATACCGGTATGGACATTATCGCCAATGACTGTGCCGAATTTTCGACGTCCAGTATCAACCAACTTATCCGAGACCTTGCTGCTATGAGTCTTGCCGTCATGACGTAAATTAGAGGTCGTAGTACCAGAACCTAAATTAACTTTCTCTCCCAAGATGGAGTCGCCGATATACGAGAGGTGCCCGACATTGGTTTGATTAAAAATGACGGAATTCTTGATTTCAACGGCTTGTCCGATGTGACACTGGTGACCAATCGAGGTGGATCCGCGGATATAACAATTGGGTCCAATCTTACAATTGGAACCAATGATTACGTCACCTTCGATAACCACACCGGGTAAAATTTTTGTACCAGCACCCACCGAAAGTTTGCCATCTACATAAAGCGATGAATGAGCGATGCCTTTATTTTCCCATACAGTGTTTAGAGCTACCGCTAATTCGTTGGCTTTCAAAATATCCCAGCTATAAACCATCAGGAAACTTTTTTGCGCAGAGTGAATTTTCTTTCCCCGCTCTTTATAAGTAATCAACACCTCCCCAGCGGCATCTTGCAGTTCGCCGGCGGCTGAGTCATCGAAAAATTTAATCACTTCAATAGGATCCAACCACGCTTGTGGATTCACTTTTATCGCTACAACCTCTTCCTTGGAATAAGAACATCCGGCCGTAGCTAAAGTAGTTTGCTGATGAGCATCTAATGAAATATTAGCTAAGGGGACTTGTGCCCAGGTGCGCGTTGAGACAATCGGTTCTGCCGCCGCCGATGCCTTAGTTTTAATGAGATTATACAGAGGCATGATTAAGCTAGGTCTTTCTCCAAGGCTTGTTGGAAACGTTGCGTCCAGGCGTCGACTTCCGACTTCTCACGATGCTCAACCAAGATACGGATTTTATTTTCGGTTCCAGAATAGCGTATTAAGTGACGACCAACCTGACCAAAAGCTTGGTCCGCTTCGCGTATCGTCTTTTGTAATTGAGTTAAAGACTCAATCGGCGGCTTAGACTTAATTTTTAAATTCAGCAAGGTGCTCGGGTATTCATGCATGATTTTTACCAAGTCAGAAATTTTCTTACCCTGCTGCTTCATGATTCGTAAAATCTGAATCGCACTGAGAATACCATCACCGGTGGTCGCGTGATCCGCAAAAATTAAGTGACCTGAATTCTCGCCACCGAAAGAGAAGCCACCTTTACGAAGCGCTTCAATCACATGTCGATCGCCCACAGCTGAAGTCACGACGTTAATCCCAGCAGCACGTAAGACCTCATGCAGTCCGAGATTACTCATCACGGTAGTGACCATCGTATCGTTACGCAAAAGACCCGCTTGTTTAAGTGCCAGTGCACATAAAACTAAAATACGATCTCCGGAAATGGATGCACCTGTTTCGTCGCTAAAAATTACGCGATCCGCATCACCATCAAAAGAGATACCGATATCAGCACCCTGCTCTTTCACGACTTTACCCGCGTATTCAGGATGCAAAGCCCCTACTCCATCGTTAATATTCAACCCGTTGGGTTCGACCGCTAACTTGATTACTTCAGCTCCCAGTTCTCGAAAAATCACCGGGGCGATTTGATAGGCCGCACCGTGTCCGCAATCGATGACGATTTTCAGTCCAGATAAATCCACAATGCCAGCACTTTGTTTGGCGTACTCGATGTAACGTCCGCTGGCGTCATTAATCCGCAAAGCTTTTCCAATTTGCGCGGGGGCCACTAAGGGCTGTTTCTGTGATGAAATAATTTCAGCTTCAATCTGGCGTTCTAATTCGTCGGATAATTTATAACCATCGGGTCCAAAAATTTTCAGACCATTGTCTTCATAAGGATTATGAGAAGCCGTCAGCATGATACCGGCACCGCACCCCATCGATTTAGTTAAATGGGCTACCGCGGGGGTCGGCATCGGACCGACCAGAAAAACATCCATCCCGCTGGCCACGAGGCCACTCGTCAGTGCAGTTTCCAACATATACCCAGAAATTCGGGTATCCTTGCCAATCACCACGCGATTATGATTTGCCCCTTTAGATTTTAAGACACGGGAAATTGCCTGACCCGCCTTCAGCGCGACCTCTGAGGTAATTGGGTACTCATTCGCACGACCGCGAATACCATCTGTACCAAATAACTTTTGGGTCATAATATTTTTAAATGAGGTTAAATCACATTATGAAGGTAAAAACACATTCTTTGAAAGATTAAAAGGCACCCCAGAAAGTGAAGATTGTGTGATTTTTTACCAACTTTTAAGCAGGTTTGACCATTATGCAATTGTGCGTCAAATGCGGGGAATGAACTTGAATGAACCCACAGGCGCTTCCGCTATCAAGTCCACACCCTTCCGTTTTTATATCTCCGGCTTAGTTCTTGGTACCTTAGCCATCCAGATTCAAACCGTTGCAATTGCCTGGCAGGTTTTTCAGTTAACCAAAGCAGATCATAAAGTGGCTGCGCTTGCCCTCGGCGGTATCGGCCTCGCCGAAGTCATTCCCTTTGTCGGTACAGTCCTTTTTGCGGGTCACTTTGCCGACAATCATAACCGCCATCGCATCGCCTGCAGTGCCCTTGGTTCCATGCTTTTGATTAGCTTAGTTCTATTTTTCATACCCAACTTTGAAACGCCTACTGTAAAATTAGTCTTACTCTATTCCGTCGTCGTCCTGGGTGGATTCGCCCGAAGTTTTTTGACGACGTCGCGACAGGCCATGCTGGCCGAAATCTTACCAAGAGAACAAATGTCGAATGCGATTCGTTGGCGAAATACTTTGTTTGAACTGGCTTCCGTTTTAGGCCCTGGCATCGGCGGAGTAATGCTTTGGCAAGGTGGCGCTAGCTTGGCCTACACCGTGATGAGTGTCTTACTTTTGTCGGCACTCATTTCCACTTCCTGCGTACGCACGAGTCAAAAATTACAATCCAAAGTTCGCGAGCCGATCATTCAAAGCTTACGTGTAGGCATCAATTTCATGCTCGGCCAACGTATCATGCTCGGTGCATTTACCTTGGATTTGTTTGCGGTTCTCTTGGGTGGCGCCGTAGCGCTACTCCCTCTGTTCGCCGAAATGCTACAGGTGGGAGAATTAGGATTCGGAGTCTTGCGGGCAGCGACTTCCAGCGGGGCCGTGATCACATCCATCTGCTTAATTTTCCTGTCTTCATTTAAAAATGCGGGTCGTGCACTCTATCTCTCTTTTGCGATTTTCGGTTTCTGTATCATCGGTTTTGGCTTCGCCATTCCGATTGCAGAATTCTTAGGCTTTGGACTCATCGGTGCCTTTATCTTAAGTTGTCTATTTTTATTTATCTCGGGGGCGGCCGATGCGGTAAATGTCATCATTCGCCAGACGATATTACAAACCAGTGTGCCGCCGGAAATGATGGGTCGAGTGTCCGCCGTTACCGCAGTTTTTATTGGCTGTTCTAATGAACTAGGGATGGCAGAATCGGGCCTGATGGCACGTATTTTCGGTACGGTCAATTCAGTCATCATCGGCGGACTGGCCGTCTTCGGTGTGATGGGCATTACCGCGTGGCAATTTCCCGAAATTAGCAAACTTAAGAAAATTGGATAAATCTTTTCTCGCTTATCATTTTAGTTTCAAGCAAACCACCCGCCATGGCCCTCTTAAGTTTACTCGATATCTGTGTTAATTTCGGCGGGCCAGCCGTGCTTGATCATTTAAATCTCCAAATCGAAGAAGGAGAAAGAGTCTGTTTATTAGGTCGCAATGGAGCAGGCAAAACCACGCTCATGCGGATTGCGGCCGGCGAAATGGCGCCTGACTCCGGAGCGATCACGCATCCCGATGGCGTGACGCAGGCCCGCTTAACCCAAGAAATTCCACATCACTTACCTGGTAACGTGCAGAGCATTGTCGAAAGCGGTTTACGTACCGACTCCATCGAAGAAGAATGGGAACGCGATGTCCGCGTGGATAGTTTAATCGAACGCCTCGGTCTCGATCCCGAAAAAGCGTTTGATGATTTATCCGGTGGGCTGAAGCGTCGCTGCCTACTCGCCCAAGCGCTCGCCGCGAAGCCCGATTTACTTTTACTCGACGAGCCAACCAATCACATGGACTTGGAGTCGATTCTCTGGATGGAAGAATTTCTGTTAGAAGAAAAGATTCCTCTTTTATTTGTGACGCACGATCGAGCCTTTCTCCGTCGCATGGCCAATCGCATCATCGAACTCGACCGCGGAAAGCTGATGAGCTGGTCCTGCGATTACGATACTTACTTAATTCGAAAAGAAGAGTTATTCATCGCCGAGGAACGACAAAAAGCAGCCTTCGATAAAAAACTATCTCAAGAAGAAGCCTGGTCACGCAGAAGTCCGGGCGCTCGCCGAACCAAATCCAATGCTCGGATGGAGGCGTTAAAAGTCCTCCGACAGGTCCGTGCCGATATGCGCAGTGTCACGGGTGCCGCTAAAATGGAAATTAGTAACGCCGATCGCTCCGGCGAACGGGTCGTTGAAGCCGAAAACATTGAATTTTCTTATGGTAACGATCAGAAAGTTATCCGTGATTTAACCTTACGCTTAAATCGCGGAGACAAAGTCGGTCTCATCGGTCCCAACGGAGCTGGCAAAACTACTTTAGTTAAAATGTTAATGGGCCAACTCCAGCCCACCGCTGGCAATATTAAATTCGGGACCAAACTCGAAGTCGTTTACTTCGACCAAATGCGCGGGCTGATTAATGACAATTTAACGGTCGCCGAAAATCTCGCGGGCGACTCCGATACGGTAGAAGTGCAAGGACGCTCCCGACATGTGATCAGCTATCTTCAGGATTTTCTTTTCGAACCGACCCGTGCACGCTCCAAAGCCAAAGTACTATCGGGTGGTGAACGTAATCGACTCCTCCTGGCGCGTCTCTTCACCAAGCCCGCTAATGTTTTGGTTCTTGATGAACCGACCAATGATTTAGACGCCGAAACTTTAGACGTACTTGAAGATCTTCTAGTCGAATATAAAGGTACGCTTATCATCGTCAGTCACGATCGTGATTTCCTTGATAATGTCGTCACCAGCACCCTCGTCTTTGAAGGCAATGGTATCGTGACCGAACATGCGGGTGGTTATACCGATTGGCGTAATGAAGTGGAACGAGTTTCAAACAGTAAACGTGCACAACCCACCACAGCAAAGGCAACTCCACCGCCCGAAACTAAACCGGCAGCTAGCAAATCATCTAAATTAAGTAATAAAGACCGCCAAGATATTATCGAGCTTCCTGGTAAAATTGCGGAACTCGAAACAGAACAATCCAAAATAGCGCTGCAGTTGGCCGATCCCGATTTATACAAAAATGGTGGAGCACTTTTTGCCGAATTACAAAAGCGCCTACAAACGATTGATGCTGAACATAACCTTGCCGTACAACGTTGGCTAGAACTTGAATCCCGAAAGGGTTAATTTTTAATCTTCGTCAAATGAAGTGAACGATAAGTAAGTTCACCGCTCTGCGCATCGCGATAAAGTCGCGATCCCTTCACTCCCGCAAAATCGAGGGCTAGTTTGTGCCAATAGGGGGGCAAACAGTCTTTTACCATTTGCGTATAACGAGGCGTGTTTAATTCCATGCCGCGAATAATTTCGGGATTAATCAGACGCATCTGATTCACGTGCAATGAGGGTTGGCTGAATAAATCCTTCATCCACTCCTCTACTCCGCTATCATATCTTAGGTCTGCGTACACGAATTGTCCGCCAGGTTTTAAGACACGGGCAACTTCTTTCAAGAATTGCGAAAAATTTGGATAGCAATGTGAAGCCTCAACATTGATGACGACATCAAAACTTTCATCAGCGAAAGGTAAGTTCATCGCATCACCTTGCCTAAATTTTAATCCGGATACGGCGTGACGACTTTGACAATATTCAATGGCTGCTGGATTTAAATCCATGGCCGTATATTCAAGAGGTTTCAAATATCGGGTAAGGTACGATGCCCCGCCGCCATGTCCGCAACTCACCTCGAGTACTCTTTTATTTTTAAAATCTGCGTACGAAGCGATGTGCTGATAAAGCTGAATATTAGGTCGATTTTGTTCATCCGAAACCTCCAACGGAATCTGCATACGCGGATCACTCTCAAAAGCATAATTCAAAAAATCAATCCCTTGGCTTTTCACTTTTCTGGTGAAATACGGGTACCACCACTGCCAAAGTTTTTGGCGGAAATACGGGCGTGCTAAAATGGATTCAATCAAAGCCATTATTGCCAGACTCCTTGTGCTTTAAGTTCACGCGTGGCGGCCTCAGCCCAACCACGATTGGCAACCGGACTCGCGGGACTCGGATGTAAGACCTTCGCAAATTGAATGGGATAACCCTCAAGCGCTTCACGGGCCCGCGTTTCGGCGTATCCACCCACACCCACAACGGTTTTAATTTTCATCTCATCCACCAATACTCGCAGATAAGCATCACACGCTTCGTTGACTGCACGAATGGATTCAGCTGGAAGTTCTTCTGGGACCACATTGCGTCCAATTTTGGTATTTTCGATAAACAACAACGGATTATAATTATGGACCCAATGATCTTTGAAAAAATTATCGGCGGAACCGAATCGCTCTTTAAATAATCCCCACAGTCTTCGTCCGCTCACTTCCGATCTCGTGCAAGCAAAGCCCGTTACTTTCTTACTCGGATGCTCTCGAGCGGGTCGCCCGACCGGTCGCTCCAAACCCATCCAGTCACGAACCGACTCAATTTCTCCGAAAGGTATTCCCGTCTGCGCCATGCCGAATGGCCCCGGGTTCATTCCTAAAAAAAGCACTTTTTTCGGTCCCGTTGCACCGTACTGAGTTATATAGGCTTCGTGCGACTCCCAAGCGTAGTCCAAGGGACTGTAAACATAATCAGCCGGACTGGGAAATTGCAGGTCACGTAATTGTGAACGTAATTTTATCGTAGCTTTGATTATGTCGGACGCGGACATGGACCTATCACAATCCCAGGACGCCAAGGGGTCGAGTCCGAAGGTTAAATTTACTATGATTTCCCCTTGCACTCTCGGCGAGACAATTAAATGTCTGACGTTCTACACACGTGAGCAAACAACCGTCTTGGACCATCAAACACGCCGAAGATTACTACGGCTTCAAACGCTGGGGAGGTAATAACTTCTCCGTCGACACCCAAGGGAATCTTTGTGTTCACCCGAAAGGCGATCATCGTAAGATTCGTATCGTCGATATTGTGAAGGAAGCGGAAGCGTCCGGCTTAAAACCACCCCTGACGATTCGTGTTCAAGATTTACTTCGTCATCGCGTCACCCAAATCAACGAAGCGTTCCGTCGGGCCATCGAAGAAGAAGATTACCACGCACGTTATCGCGGAGTTTTTCCGATTAAAGTAAATCAATTGCGCGAAGTCGTAGAAGAAATTCTCGATGCCGGCGAAGAGTATGATTTCGGATTAGAAGCGGGATCTAAACCAGAACTGATTATCGCCCTAGCCTTACTCGAAAATCGTAAAGCCTTACTCATCTGTAACGGTTACAAAGATGAAGAGTATATTGAGCTAGCTTTGATGGGTCGCCGCCTCGGCAAACAAACCATCATCGTCGTCGAACAACTTTCCGAAGTAGATGCGATCATCCGTATTGCCCGACGAATGGGCGTGCAGCCACACATCGGCATTCGGGTTAAATTAACCACGGCGGGCGAAGGTAAATGGGCCGACAGTACAGGCGAAAATGCCAAGTTCGGCTTAACCGCTTCTGAAATTATTGTCGCCGCCGAAAAATTAACGAAGGCGAAAATGAAAGATGCGCTGCGTCTCGTTCACTTCCACATCGGCTCACAGGTTCCCAATATTGGTACCATCAAAAAAGCGGTTACCGAAGCTGCGCGTTTTTACTGCGAACTTAAACGCATGGGCTTCCCCATGGGTCTTCTCGATGTCGGTGGCGGTCTCGGTATCGACTACGATGGCAGTCGTTCCGCTTTTGAATCTTCCATGAATTACACCATGGAAGTGTACGCGCGTGACGTCGTTGCGAACATCAAACAAATCTGCGAAGAGAGCAAAATTGAAGTTCCCGATATTGTTTCGGAATCCGGTCGCGCCTTAGTCGCTCCTCACTCCATTTTAATTTTCGAAGCCGTTGACCGCATTTCACGCGATGAGAATTTAGATGGCAAACCGAGCGCGAAGGCTCACCAAATCGTCAAAGAGTTAGAGGCGATTCGAAAAAATAAACGCAAGTTCGATCCCCTCGAGCGTTATCACGACGCGAAACAAAAACGTGAAGAAGCTCACGCCCGTTTTAATCTCG
>Ga0209617_10000030_pt1 | contig 46369 bp, 51 predicted proteins | sample LakEriepJuly2011_2_FD_187459 | JGI IMG/M metagenome (GOLD analysis project Ga0209617, IMG submission 187459) | Freshwater microbial communities from dead zone in Lake Erie, Canada - CCB epilimnion July 2011 (SPAdes) (version 2) | ecosystem: Environmental > Aquatic > Freshwater > Lentic >...
CTCTGCATCATATGGTCGCCACGGAGAAGGTTGTTGCCGCCCTAAGCTTCGATTACGGCGCCAAGCACAATTCCAGAGAACTCCCCTGCGCGGCTGATCAGTGCAGGTCACTCCGCATCCCTAATCGCATTGTCTCTCTCAACTTTATGGCCGACGCCTTTAAATCCGACCTCCTGAAATCTGGCGGCAAGATTCCTGACGGGCACTACGAGGAGGAGTCCATGAAGAAAACCGTTGTTCCCTTTCGCAACGGAATCTTTCTCTCCATGGGTACAGGGTTTGCGGAAAGCTTAGGCGCCGAGGCCATAGCCATTGCGGCTCACGCGGGCGATCACACCATCTATCCCGACTGTCGTGAGGATTTTCTCAACCCTATGGCTCAGGCCATGGAGTCAGGAACCTACGCCCACATCAAACTCCTTCGCCCGTTTCTCTCCATGGACAAGGCAGCCATTGTGCGCCGGGGCACTGAACTGAAAGTCGACTACGCTCGGACGTGGTCTTGTTACAAAGGCGGCCTGCTCCACTGCGGCACCTGCGGAACCTGCATTGAACGCCGGGAAGCCTTCCTGATGGCAGGCGTTCCCGATCCCACTCCCTACGTGAATACTCCCGCCATTCCACCTAAACCTGCCCCCAAACCTTGATGCGGATTGCGGAAATCTTCCACTCTATTCAGGGAGAGGGCATTCTCGCCGGAGTTCCCTCTATATTTATCCGCACCTCTGGTTGCAACCTGCGCTGTCACTGGTGCGACACTCCCTACTCTTCTTGGAAACCAGAGGGACCAGAGATGTCTATTGAAGAGATTCTTAAAAAGATCTCGGGGTGGGACTGTAATCACATCGTTCTCACAGGTGGAGAACCCATGATTGCCCCCGATCTTCCCGAACTTGCGACCGTTCTAAAAAAACAGAAAAAGCACATCACCATCGAAACCGCCGGCACTATCCTTCCCAACAGGATTCCCTGCGATTTGGCCTCAATCAGCCCTAAGCTATCCAACTCCACGCCTTCTCCCGAACGGGACCCAGCTTGGGCTAAAAAACACGATTCTACCCGCCTGCAACCCGAAGTGATTGCCGAATGGATTCGAAAATATCCGGTTCAATTAAAATTCGTTGTCTCATCCGAAAACGATCTCGCCGAAATCAAAGACCTCCTCTCCCGCTTACCCCCTGTCCCCTTACACCAAATCCAACTCATGCCTGAGGGCATCGATATAAAAACACTCGCCACCCGCTCCCCATGGCTTGTCGAGATTTGCAAACGCGAGGGCTTCCGCTTCTGTCCCCGCCTGCAAATTGAACTTTTTGGCCATACGCGTGGGACATAGCGCATTGCTTTTCAGGATCGCCAGTTTAAGCACTGTATTCTCATGTTAGGTACGGACTCGTGTCCCCCCGCGTCCTAGGACGGCTCGGAGAGCCGTTCGTACCCAAGATGTATCACGCTATTTTCACAATCCGCCCGCTCTGGCTACCCGTTTCCGCCGCAACCAGCTCCATAATAGGAGCAACCACCTCCTCAGCCTTCTTGCCCCCCTCATGCATCTCTGTATCCAAAAATGGTGGCTCAGCCGCATTGATAATTATATCCACCCCCCTCAATTCATAACCGACCGCTTTGGTTAACGAATCCAGAGCACACTTAGAGGCACAATAGGCTGACGCTTTGGGCAAATGCTTAATTGGCGCACTAATATTCACGATCCGGCCAAATCCACGCTGAATCATCCCTGGCAAAATCGCCCGAATCATCAAATACGGCCCCCGCACATTCGTGGCCATAATCCTGTCCCACTCCTCCACAGGCAAATCCTGCACCGCCTTCAATCCAGTAATAATCCCCGCATTGTTGATTAAGATTTCAATCGGCCCTACCTTCGCGGCCAACTTCAATCCCTTTTCAATAGACTTTCCGTCCGTTACATCCATCTCGACTGCCGTGCCCATGCCTCCGGCCTTCGTCACCTCATCCGCTGTTTGCTCAATCCTCTCCTTCCTCCTGCCAGCACAAATCACCTTCGCCCCACCCAGCCCCGCCGCCAAAGCCAAGGCTTTTCCTAGCCCAGACCCGGCCCCTGTAATCAGTATAACTTTGTTTTTAAGGTTCATGCTTCGATAAGGCCCCGCCCCGCCGTGGCCTCTGGTTTAGGCAAAAGCCAATTTCCCTTTTGGATTCGGGATCTCCCTGCCTTGGCTCCTCGCTGTTTCCAACCAAAGCGACACCGCCTGCTCTGCACTTTCTAAAGCCTCTCGCTTGGTTGATCCGTGCGCTTTGCATCCAGCCAACTCAGGGACTTCCACAACAAAAATTCCATCCGCTTGGTCCCAGTAAATGATCGATTCGTACTTATTTTCACTCATTGGCGGCCTCCTTGGGTTGATCGATTTGATACCGAATGAGAATATCACGAATTTGACGCACTTGATAGCGTTTCGCCGTGGAGCCGTCAGATTGGAGATTGATTAAGACATCGATCCCATTTTTGGTAAACAGGTTATGGCTTCCCCGAGTCCGCAGATCAAAACCACATCTTTGGAGATAGTTAACCAATTCCGCAAAATCAATATTACCGTCGCACTGACCAGACAGAATCTTGGAGCGGAATTTTTCCCATTTACTCACTTTTCTGCTCTCCGCCACTTTCAGGGACAACCGCGTTTGTTTCAGAGGTTGGCTGTGGAGGAGTCACTGCAACTCGCGGATACGGCCACAAAATAAATTCACTTCGGTCAAACCAAGTTCCAGACGGCATAATCAGCGCCGACCCCGCCCACTCCGCGCCTATCTTGGAGCGCACCGGAAAATACCCAGTCGCCCCTAATAAAGCCGACTGTTGCGGTGCCGCTAACAAAAATTCCAAAAATCGAAATGCCATCTCTTTTCTTGAGGAATCCTCCCTCACCCCTATTACCTCGAAATCGACCACCGTCCCCGTTCCCGAAACCGACCAGCGAATCAATCCCCCGCCTGCTTGCGGTTCCAAAACCAACCTCCACGACGGAAGATACGTCAACTGGATCCTCCCATCTCTCAACCCCTCCCAACACTCCACTTCTGAAGCCAACCGCCCGGCCAAGGCCGCTTCCGCCTGCTGTCGTGCCATTTGCTGAACTCCCTCCCCGCCCAGATTGATCGGCTTTCCTTGCGATTTCAACCAGATCGCCCCCAGCAAATCGGCGTCATTGGGAAATAAACTTTGCGGTTCACTCCACCAGCGCGCTGGGGCAGCCAAAGCAACCTTGTGAGGCGTCCCTGGGGCAACTTTTTTCATAAAGAACCAAGGGCTTACTCTCCATGGACGACTGTGCACTCCGTTGGGATCGAACGCCTGACCTTGAAAAACCGGGTTGATACCATCCAGCGAAACTTGCCCCGACAGATCCGCCCACTGCATCGACTGCTTGAGAGCCGAAAAGGTACGCGCTTGGACCAGGTAAACATCCCCATCCGCCGGCCAGAATCCGTCTGCTCCCCTTTCTAAAACCCGCAAATCGATCCTCGGGTTTCCCGATCCGCTGGAAAAAGTATCCAGCCACAGTTGGGGGATCGCGGGCCCCTGCTGATACACCACCAATTTTGAGGGAAGCTGAAAAATCGACGGAGCCGATGGTGCCGGCAAACGTTCAAGCTCCCCTCCATCCGATGCAAATTTTTGACCTAGCCCAAAACCGATAGCGAGTGCCACCAGCAGTCCCAGGCCAATCAGCCCAGGGGTACGCGACTCAGGCCTATTTTCTGTTGGTTCCACGGCAACTACCTTCTCTGAAAAGTTGTTTGCGGGAAAGCCACAAGGTTGTCTCAATCAGCACTTCTGCCCATAATCTCGCGATGGAAAAATCAGCTCAAAAGATCGATCTCTGGATGGAGCAACTGAGGCGGATGCGCGAGATGCAGTACGCCTACCACAAAAAGTTCTTCCACGGCCTCTACTTCTTTTTCTTGATAGTGATCGGCTGCCTGATTTGGGATAGCCCTGTGTCTCTGGCCCTTGTTCCCCTGCTCGTCATCACCGCAGGAACCCAGTCCTGCTTCTATCTCCACTTTGTCGACTTCGCCCGCATCCACGCTCGCTTTGTAGAGGGTCGTTTAAACAAGGCCTTGGGCAAAGGCACGCTCGTCGGGCCCGAAATTGAGGATCTCTACTTCTATCCCATCGATGCCCCAAAGATCGGCGGTTTTGTACCTTCTAAACCTCTGCGCTTTTTCAGCTTCTTCACCTTCCATTGGGTCGCACTATGGCTCGGACTTGCGGCTTTTGCCCTCTGGCGCCTTCTCCCCATGATGGGCGAGTGTGGCAAACACTACCTGATTCTGCTCGGTCTTTGGGGTGGCCTCAATTTGGCCTATCTGGCCTGGTTTTTTGGATATCGACATTCTCATCGTTTGATGGGCAGCGCTTTACACGCAGACAGCCGCAAAGGCTGAGTTAGCCTTAAACCTCGGCCTAAATAAACTATGGGCATGGCCAGAGTCGCCAAAGTCTTTCGTTCCTTTGCCTCCCATGATCGCGAAACCCAGCGCTTTTACCGCTCGTTGACTTCAGCAGAGAGCTTGAAGATTTGGCTAGAGCTTTGCCGCTTCGACAAAAATGATGCACCTGGGAAAAGACTCAAAAGAGTTTTCCGAATTGTTCCCCTGAAGAAGCTTTGATTTTTAAAGGCGCCCATTCGTCGATCTCTGGCTTGGGTTTACTAATGATACCCTCTTCATCCGATTTTCACTTGCCTAGGTTAGTATTTTTGCAAATTTACTAATCGTATGGGCAAAGCAAAGAGACCTGACAGCAGCCAGGAAAGAATTTTTAAGGGTCTCGCCAACCATCGGCGGCTACATATCTTGCGGATACTCCAGAACCGTGGGCCAGTTTCTTTGGACAAAGTGGCCGAAATCTGCGGAATTCAAGCGCCGACGGCCTGCGAGCATGCTCGGAAACTCCGTTTGGCTGGGCTTGTGTTTCGACGCCGACTCCGCCGTTGCATCCACTTGGAGCTGACCAAGCGTGGAGAATTCGCCCTACAGTGGGCCCCCCGTCTGGAATCCGCCACCGCCCGCCCACTCAAGACAGGCCAGGGGTCCAAGCAGGCAAAAGGACAATAGTTAGTATTTTTGCAAATTTACTAATCATTTTATGAGCGAACCAATTGAGATTTCGATCGTAACCCCGGTTTTTAATTCGATCCGCTGGATCGAACTGTGCGTTCGGTCGGTCCGACATGCCCTGCAGGGCCAAAGCTACGAGCATATCGTTGTCGATGGGGGCAGTACCGACGGCACGCTAGAGTATCTCAAGCAACAGCAGGACATCCGGTTGATCCTTGGACCTGACAAGGGAATGTACGACGCCCTCAACAAGGGTATGGCTGCCGCACGAGGCCGTATCCTCGGCCACCTCAACGCCGACGAGCAGTACGATCGGGCGGGCCTAGCCCACGCTATTCAAAAACTTGATCAAATGGGAGCCGACGCAGTCTTCGGACCCACCATTATGTTGGATGGGCAACTCAACTTCCTCTACCTCTTCAACCAGATCACCGTTCCTCGTCCGATTGATGCGGATTGGCATATGCCTGTCCAAACCTGCTCGTTCCTGTTTCGTCGCCAAATTTGGGAACGTTGCCCTTACCCCGCCGAGTCCCGCGTAGTGGGCGATCATGTTTGGTTTCGTCGCCAAATGAAGCTTGGGCTTAATCTTATCTCTATCCGCAAGCCGATCGGCATCTTCACTTGGCACCAGGATGATATTGCCAAACGACTCGGCTCCCACGGAGAAAACGCCCTGGCCAACGTAGACCGCAAAACGCTTCGAATGCGCGTCGCCAAACTCTGGTTCCGCCTGAAACACGTACTGAATGGTGGCCTAGTTACTCCTTCCAGAATTTATTTTGAGTTTTTTAAAACCAAATCCCCAGCCGAAACCAAGCTCGTTTCATTTCCCCGGTTGGGTCTTTGAGCCTTCCTCAGTTTGACCCTGCATTCCTTATTTATTAATCAACCCAAAAAGGGGGGGAATTGGGAGCGCTATCCTACAATCAATTATCCCTTTTCTGATAAAGAAGAAGCAACTTTTCCGCGCCGCGATCCGTAGCCAGTTCAACACGGCCTGCCTCCCTCCAGCTAGGAGCGGGAACTTTGGGTGGCCACCAGCAGACAGGGTCTTTCATTTGGGATGAGGACCGTATCCACATCCAGCTGGACCGCAAAGCCCGAACATCGCACCGTGCCAAAACCTTCCGTCCGTATTCTGTTTGATCCCGTTGAAACCACGGAACCCCTGGTGAGGTGCCCCCGGCGAGGTAAACCCACCCACAGAGACTGTCGATCCCCAGTACTGGAGTTTTGGGACGGAAGCCTCTCCGCTGGATAATTTCGTAAATAGTTTCCACTTGCAATCGGGTATTGCGATCCACCAGCAGACGGCCCGCTTCCGGCCCTAACCCAAGATTTTCATTCTGCTCCAACACAGATCCCAACCGGTACATCCCTAATAGAGAGGAAGACACACGGCTTGCTTGGATCAAGCAAAGTCCGACCAAAGAGACTGCCGCGACTGATTGAATAGAAACAACTGGAAGTGACCCTAACATCAAAATACCTGCCGCTGCGAAAAAAGCTGTTCCCTGACCGGCATAATCTGCAATCGAAGTATTGGTCCCGATTCCGCAAAGAAATGGGGTCAGTACCAAACCCCAAATAACGGACGACGGAACACTCTCCTCCATCTCCTGTTCTCTGCCCTCCACACTCTTGATTCTGGTATCTACTCTGCTTCGAACCCCCCATACCGTCCATGCCACACCCAAAAGCCAACACCCTGCCAGCACCGATTCCTTGCCATACTGCTCAATCCCTCCCCGCCACCAACCTCGTGCGGCCGCCAACAATAGTCCGCCGGAGAACAGGGTCGTAGCGATTCTCGACGTGGTCCATTTATCTCGGTTTTTCTTGGCTAGCCACCAAAACAATAAGATGGCAGGCAGCAGCCAAACAAATGCCCTGCCTATTCGATAAAAATAGTAAAATATCTCCCAGGCGTATTTAGGAACAATAAACCACCCGTGGGTTCCGGTGATTTGGGCATCAATAATACCAACCAACGTATTCAGGATTCCTTCTAACCCGGCGTAAAAAAGCAAGCTGGTCGCAGAAGCTAAGCCCACAAGGAAGGCCCCAACCCATTCAGACCGGCTCGGCCCCCATCCATGATTTTTTTAAAAAACGAAAGAAGTAAAAGAAGGGCAGCCAAAAACGGGGTGGCTGTCCACTTGCCCACCATCGTCAATGCCAAGCCCAAACCCATTTCGAACGGAGCGTTGCGGCTCAAGCCGCATCGCAACCATCCAGACCAGGCTAGGATCGCCCCGAGGAGAATCATCCAATTGTAGCAGGGAGTCCGAATGCCTGCGCAGTAGGCTGTCATGGCAGCCACCATCAGTACGGGAATACAGAAATTCGTTACGGCCGACTTTCCTTGTCCTAAACGCAGTCGCACAGCCCCAGCCAAACGCCATGCCCCAAACAGCAAAGTGGCGTATCCAATCCATCGCAATCCGACTAAGGACTGCCCCCCTAGAAGATACATCGGCCGGAGCAGAAATCCGTGGAAAGTTCCGTGCCCACGGGTTCCCCAGGGGTCTAGGGCTATGAGTAGATAACTGGCCTCATCCGTCATTTCAAGTCCTCGGTTGGCCGCCCAAAAATGACAAGCCAAGGCAACGCCCAAACCCGCCCAGACCAAGCCTAGCAGCAGCCGATAGCCGACTTCTGTGCCGAAACTGGCTTCCTCCGGGAGCCTTCGATCCATTTTTCTCTCTAGACTCATCCCAGCGCTTCCTCAAGTTAATTGAAAAGATTCCCAGGATTCCAGATTTCCGAAGCTGCCTTATGGCACTCATCCCACCTCGCCAGAAATCCTGGCTTTTCCAGAATTGCCATCTCCGGATTTTCTCTGCCCACGAAAACAACCCCTATTTGTGCCAGATAGTCATAGAAACCTTTTTCGAAATAGTTGCATCACAACCTTCGGATCAGCAAATATTTCATACTCGGTCCCCTGGGTCTTTTGAGAATGAAACTCCCTCAGAATCCCAGCCAATTCTCTGGTGTTTCGGTATAGCAAAGCCTGATTTTTCAACATCTCAAGATGAGCCCTCTCTCTTGATTCTGAAAATGTAATGACCGGCTTTCCCAGCACAGCAAACTCACCCACGGCCAACCCAAAGGTCTCCCCATGCAGCCGTGCGTGGAGCATCGCGTCGCAGGTTGCGAGAAATCGGGCCTTCATCTCGGGGTCGATGGTGGACGCCAGGTAATGAACGTTTTTGAGTTTTTCAGTTCCACGGATGGGTTCGGTATTGAGAAAGACAAAGTGGTCGTCTGAGATTCTCTGGGCATGCTCGAGAACCGCCTCCCGCACAAAAGGGATGTTGAACGTATCCACTCCTCCATGCCTTCCAAAAACCTTGGCCTTAGTTGAAATCCCCAACTTCTCTCTCAGATTCATCTCGCTCTCAAGTTTCGGGACGAAATGCGGAACGAATGACTCCTCTCTTCCCGTCATGACCTTTGAGCACCACCGAGACACATAGGCAAAAGCATCCCCGTGAAATTCGTCACTCAAAAACATCGAGTGGATGCAGTTCTTTACGCCAGGTATGACAAATCCATCAAAAGGCCCCGGCTTGATTTGATAGAGGATTCCGACCCCGCTTTTCCTGAGCTTTTGGCTTAATTCGCTCCGAGTCCGATAGGAAATCAGTGGGAATCTGGCCTTCCATTTTGCAAAGGTGGGGTTATCAGCGTTTTCAAGTTCTACCGGATGACAAATCATGGAATTGTTGCCGAGAATCGTTTCATTGAGATTCGCATAGTCCCATAAGGCATTTTCAGAGCCACGCAGTGACATGGAGTTTGAATGAAATGCTACGTTCATCTTTTTTTATCTCGATAAAACTCCATCCTCTCATAAACGATTTCGAGCTGATATCCCGCTTGACCAAGCCGATGGATCCAGACAGGTCGGCGAGTGGGATTCCAAATACCCACAAAGTTCGGCCGAATTTTACCTGCCCTAATTTCCCTGCATACTCCTGCCGCCTCCCTTGCCCCCCGAGCGGTGATTCCTACGAGTGCAATCCCCCTTTCCTTTTCCGACCAAATAGTCAATCGACCTTCATAAATCTTGGTTTGTTGCCGGTTTTTCTTTAACGAGACAAGAGGCATAGTCCTGTGTTCCCAAGCCGCAGCCGTCCATCCTTGTCCGAGCCTTTCCAGCCAAACCCCCAGACTTCCCACAAGACCATCTCCCGTCACCAGCTCATAAAAAACCCCTGGTCGACAGCGGAAAAGAACTCTTCGTTGAAAGATCCTGAAAAATCCCTCCTTGGTAAAGCCCTCCTTCTCCAATCCCCATCGCCGCTCGTAGCCTGCCAATCTCTTCCGATGCAACTTCGTGTTCGATGAAGGTAGTCTTCGATATAACCACCCTCGGCAACCACGGATTAGCTGATTCCATGTCAGCTCATTATTCATCATCACTCCTCAACATGAATGGATATTTCACCTGTAGGGCCGTTATATTATACGCCTCATATCTCTACGAGGGACGACATCTTCTCAAGTAACGCCGATACTGAAACCCGATGAGTCCATACCTAAACAGTTGTTTAATGTTCTTTCGGTAGTTTGGCCTAAAAAAAGAGCGGAAGATAGGCCACGACCATCCAGTCAGGCCTGGCATGTGGTCCTTGTAAAAGCCGGCCACATGGACAGCTGCAAGAGGCACAGCTATGCCATTCACGACCGTTTCAACGGCTCCCCCTGCCTCCTGCTGGAAAAGAGTGTCGACGTCCTTTCTCTTCTGCTGGAAAGCACCCCCCAACCGACCCGAATCCACTAACTTGCCATTGGTAGATTGAGTCAAATCCAGAACTCGTATTCCCCTCTCTTCGATGAATATCTGGGCTAACGCCATATCTTGAATGATTCCAGTTTGCTCTTTTTCGCCGTCAAGATGGCGCCTAAATCTATCCTCCCACTTTTTGACAACAGATGGATTTTGATACTGTTGGAAGATCCATTCCGAGAACTCCTGAACCAGATTCTTTCTTAAGAAGCAACAAAAAGCCCAGAACATTGGGGCCCCCGCAGCATCGTATCCTCGGCTCGTGGATAGTATTTCACGGACATCGCAAAACAGAAGCATGTCACTATCCAGAAAAAGAAATTCCTCAATCTTCTGCTTCTTGAGGAACTCACTTAGGTAAACCCACCGCTCAATACATCGGCGCTCGTCACCCAGATGCCCTGGATGGAAATGGCGGTAACAATCCAAAAACTCTTGATGCCGACTCTCGTAATCCGACAGTAGGTGATGCTCGTACTGAATTCCCTGAATCCGATTCTGGCGATCTCCCAGAAGGATAATTCGCGCATCGGGATTGCTTATACGCGCCTGCCTGAGGGCAAAGGGGAGGTAAGGGCTAAACCCTTCATGAAAGTAAATGATACACGAACGGGGACTCGCGCTCCCCTGATGGTCACTCCCCATGGACACGGTCCCGCTTTACCAGCCTGAGGCGGGTGAACGGCCAAAACCATCTGCGCCTTGCGATTGGGATCTCCTGCCGATCAATTTCTCGGACAAGAAACTCAAGCAACTTGTCTTGAGAGTAAATGGCAGGAACTTGATTATCCTTAAGGGGTGGCTCAGCCAGCATTTTTGCATATTCCGAAGGACTGTTCTCCAGATGGAGAATATAATCACAGCACTCGGAAAAGTTTTTGTAGTTCCGAACATTAATAAATGATTTCGGATTGAACCACTTGAGCGCATGCTCATCTCCCCAATAGATTGGCACAGTGAACGCCTCGAATGCATCGGTGAACTTTTCCGTGGTCCAACCTGGAGACAATCGATTCTCAAAAGCAATATGAAACCTGTATTTGGAAATAAAATGCATCTTGGCCCGTCCAGCAGTCCCGGGCACTTCGTAGCCTATATTATTGAAAGAAAGCCCCCCCGAATCGACTTTTTTTCTTCGATTTAGCTCATGAAAGAACTCCGTCCTTGGTCGCACAGAACGATTCGCATACTTGTGGAGAAACGAGCAAAAACCTCTTGGCTCATCTAAAATACGCTGACAATCAAAGTTTGCAGGTCGAACAAGATCCTCCCCCCTGCGATGGGCAGCGAAGAACGGATAGTAGTAAGCCCGCGGATGATCCATGTAGGCCGAGGTCACCGCTGCATCGCACTGCTTCCAGTCGGGTAGATACCTTTCCTGCGTGTAGAATATCTTTTTACAAGAGTAGAGGCGGTTACGAGTTCCGTAGTGGGTAAAAATGAGAACATCGGGAGTATCAACAATCTGAACGTCGTAATGCCGCGCCAATAAGTTATGGAGGAAGTTATCGTTTTTTTTTGCCTTCCCAAGGGCATCGGCGAAATCGAGGTGGAGAATGGGTTTGTTCATCGGTTACTTCGCCTTTAAGTCGATGCCAGAAACTGTGCGCCAATCTTACTAAAGCGATAGACCAAAAGATTCCAAAAATAGGCATACAGCCCAATGCGCTGCCTTTCTCGAGCAAGACCTGAACGGATCTTGGGGGATATGAGCTTTGGATAACGGCTAGCAGTCCGTCTTAGCTTATAAAGCAGGACGCTGGCTTCTATCGGGTTCACTACTTGATCAGCCTCCCGAAACAGCTCTAAAAAAAGTTCCACGTGTTCGCCGATCCCACGCCCAGCCCTAGCATTCGACCTTGTGGCCTGTGTTGCGTGTTCGCGAATCCAGACAAGAGGCCTGCCCAAGATTGCTAGATTCCCCGACTTGAGAATTTCAAGCCAGCCCTTCAAATCCCACAACTGGCGGTAAGATGCGTCAAAACCTGCCGGCAAGGATCGTTGGCGGAACATCACGGCACTGGGTTCCCCAATTGGGTTCGCTTCGGAGATCAAAACTTTGCGCAGAATTTCAGACCGTCGGTATTCCCCCAGACTGAGCTTCCCCTCGACACGAATCTTCTTGGACCTTTCATCGACCATCTGGCGGGGTGCGGTAACCATGACAGTGTCTGCGTTGCAATCCATGCTTTTCGCCATTGTCTCAAGAGCATCCGCTTTCCCCAAGCAATCATCGCTATGCAGGGTTAGCACATAATCCCCTTTGGCTTTACGAAGGAGAAAGTTAGAGTTTTCTGTGATGCCGATGTTCTTCTTTTGCCGAAAAACTCGCGTGTTCGCTTTCCCTGCTGCCCATGCCACGACCAGGGATGCCGACTCATCCTGCGACCCATCGTCGGAAATCAAGACCTCTTCAGGCCTCCTGCTTTGAACATCGATAGAACGAAACAACTCTGGCAGGTAAGCTTCGTGATTGAATACTGGGATTAACAGGCTGAGCGTCCCTTTTTTCATTTTTGGACTCTTGCCAAGATCGTCAAACCATTGTTGTTGGGAAAATGGTGCTTTAGAACCCACTCGGGAAATTTTGCAAGAAACTCATCAATCGCTCGCCCCATGCCTTTCGAAAGGTCCTCCTCCTTCATTCCCGTATCTCGAGCCATCTTACAAACATCCCACCCCATACGAAAAACTTCGCCCTTATCTCCATCTATTTCCGTGTCGTGAAGACAGATGAATCGGCGCACCCGCGCTTGGTGCGCCCACAACTCCGCTTTTAACTGCCCGTAAACATGTAGGGTATCTATAAAAAGAAGGTCGAAGTCATGGGGTAGTAAAATCTTCCGAGAATCAGCAACGACCATACTGGTGCACACAGGTGGAATTAGGCTTCCTCCCCATCTCTCCAGATCGGAGATATCAGCTGGATTGATATCTATGCAAAGTAGCTCTTTCTTTTCGGCCTCGCTTTCTGCCAATCCTTGTAAAAAAGCCCAGGACGAGACACAGCGACGCACCCCCATTTCACATACAGAGTCACAAAAGCGGCTTAGCTCTCTCAAGATGGGAAGATGTTCATTGATGTCGCTTTTCTCCTTGGTCTTCTTTCTGTAACGGCAGGCTATATTCCAACGCGCCCAGTGTGCCTTAAGATGCGCGATCCATCCTGCTGGAAGTGCGTCAGATTGTGCTTTGGATGTGAACTCCACTGGATTCAGATCTTTACCCAATTTGAAAGAGCATCTTCTAGAGCCTCCTCAAGAGGCCGAAGTCTTGCTCCCGCGCGAAGGGCCTTTTCACAATCAAGAATACAGTTAGACCGAGCAGCTTTGGCTCCAAAACGGTAAAATTCTGCATCATCATTCCAGAACGCTGGCCTCCAATCTGGATTGATCCTGCTTCGTATCTTTTCCACAACTTCTGTAGTTGAGGTGTACCCAGGATTTGTCAGGTTATAAATACCCCCCTCAGCCCCTTTTTCCCAAAGGTCAAGGCAAGCACCTGCAAAGTCGCCTCGGTGACTGAGAGAATTCCAATTTTGATACACTTTGGCGTAATTTTGCACCTTTGAGAGGTAGTTCCTCGGGCCATCGTATTCATCAAAGGGTATCCGTAACCGCCATATGTAAAATTCTGGAAACGCCTTCATCACTTCCTCGGCGAGAGCTTTTGTGCCACTATAAAAACTGCAGTTGTTCTGGGTAAAAGTGAAGTTAGGTAGATCAATTTCATGAAAGCCTTGGATCCTGCTAGAGCGGGTAGCTAACAAATCGGAAACAAGAGGCTCAGTAAGGCGATCCTCCACCGCGCATACTCCATCCTCCCGCTTGACCTTCACTCCCATGTAGACACATCCAGAGGAGACAAATCCCATGCGTACACCAGTCGTCGCACATGCCTGAGCTACCGTCTGCGTCAGACTCAGATTTCCCGCCAACGTTTCTCCCCTCTGATTCTCGCATGCATCTACATTTGGCTTCCCCGTAAACCCTGCGGCATGAATCACCAGTTCTGGCTTTTCCCTAATCAACCGATCCCTCAAGGCGCGAAAATCCGTGTAATCGAATTCCCGTCGGGAAAACCCCTGGAAGGGAATGCCCCGTTTTTTCATCTCTACGAGAAACGCTTGAGCGATATATCCGGAAGAGCCTAGAAGAAAAATCATTTTAGATCCGCACCCTTTTCAGGAAGGACCGATGAATTCTACGCCAAAAGGAAAGCTTTCCCTCCTGTCGGAGCAGATGATTTCGGAACGTCTGGCGGTCGAGATCCACATCGGCACAGATTTCGTTCGGCCCTGTGAAAGGAGGGTTCAGAGAACCTTCTCTCTCCATGCCAGTCTGTGCAGTCTCATCCTGCGTGTTCGTAGCATCTGCCCCAAAGCCCACGTTTCGGACAAGATTTTGAGCAGGAGTGATGGAAACGAGGCCATCTTGCCAGAAAGAGGAGATCCAAGGGTAGTCCCAGCTATGGATCTCGCCGCTTCCAACCCGAGAGAAAACCCGTTCCCAGTAGAGAAATTCGTCTTGGCCACAGTCTGAATAGTATTCCCTATATCCAGCACGAGGCCAAGTCCAAGGCCTCTCTCGATAGGCATTCCACGCTCGAGCCCAAGTAGCCCAGCCCCATATATGCAAGTACCGCGAGAAGAAGTAATCTGTATAGAGCTTTATCTCTTTAGGAAGAAAGCAGTCCCCAGATATTCCAGCAACTTTCGACTCATTCCGGTATCGTTCAAGCATCACCTGACAGAAAGGAATGAAGTCTTTTGTAGGGTGGCAATCTTCCTCCAAGATAATTGCACTGTTTTCGAGAGCAAACAGCTTATCGAGTCCAGTTTCCACCCTTTCCTTCAGGCCTAAATTTTTATCCGCGTAGATTTTTATTACTTCACATTCCCATGTAATTCCTTTTTCCGCCTCCTGTCTTGCTGTACTACACAGCTCGTTTTCGCTCTCCCCTTTGGGACCATCGGCAATTATCCAGATTTTTTTGGGTTGGTGCACCCTTAGCGCTGTAAGCAAGCCTCGGACTAGGGCTGGTCTTCGATAAATCAAGATGGCGATCGGAGTAATGTTCATCGAGGCAAAGCGCTTACCAGTAGCAACCATCTTCAACCTTGTTTCGATTTTTAGGTGTTTCGTCTGGGTCTGCTGTGACCCAATTTGAATTATACATCGCAGTCTGTGCCCATCGTTTCCCCTTGATGCCAAAGAGTAGCTGCATTTCTCCCCCCATATGAATCGCACTTTTCCCCATTTTTTTGATCCGGCTTCCCAAGGGAAGCGACCAGGCCCCAGCCCCGATCAAGGCTAAGTCAAAATCTTTTGACGAAATCTCCTTGGTGAGTTTTTCCAGCCCATCCTCCCAACTAGCATAAGGACTCGGCTCTAAATGGGATTGAAACGGACATCGAATAAACTGACACGTTTTCTCAAGATGGTCCCAATCGATCGCTAACTGATGATCCGGATCATTTATTTTTTTCATACGAGGCAACTGTTTCTGCATGGTTTTGACAAAGGGCGAGATGACTGCCAGACGAAAAGGGGCGATAGTCGGTAGAATGCCACGACAAAGCATTTCAAGCGGAATAGATTTGCTTTTAGGAGCCAGAAATTGAATCAGATTCGTTTCGTAAATGCGCAGGAATGGATCGGTTTGCCACTCACAGAGAAAGTCCGTTGTTGCAATGGACTCCGTCATGAGCGCATGCCAGCCTAGAAATGCTTTCTTTTCAATAGGAAAGAATCCAGCGTTATTATATAGCCTCCCGGCAGGACGCTCCCAACTCCATCCCGCAGGCCAATTTAACTTAATCTTGTGGTCCATGAACTCAAGTGCCATGAGTTCTGCCCCACCTATTTTTCCTGCAAGAAATGGCGTCTTCTCTAAAAGCATCTTTGCATAATCTTGCATGCTGGCCTGATTGCGAAACGTCTTGTTATGTAAACCAGATGTAATCCTTTTATTGTTGTGAAAACGGATAAAAGTATTGAAGTCCCGATATTTTTCAGAAATAAGTCCTCGTTTCATTTCTTTTTATTGAAATTGATTTTAGTTGATTACACCACAAGCAATCATTTGTTGTTTTGAAGCAGGAGAAATAACAAGATTAGAATCAGGTTGCCCACTGGCTTCTTTCATATTCGCGATATCTGCTTTTCTGTGCTTCCGTCAAAATGACTCCATCAGATTCATATTTAGTAACAGTTTTTTCAACCAGTGCCAATGACTGCTCTTGATTGAAAGAGTTCGAATAAGACGCCTTCCGCTCGAGAGTCTTGCTGACTACTTTTCCATAATAAAAGGATTTATGCTTTAGGATCATTAAGTTGTTCAAATAAAAGTCTGAAAGAGAAGCGAGGCTCTTGTCATATCTATATTGCTTTAGAAGTTTCATTCGATATGCCACAGCACAACCGGTTGGACGTGTTTGACCTGAAATAAAGTTGCCAATAGCTCTTTGGTTCTGTTGCACACCTTTTTTTGCTGACCATCCGGTGATTCCAACTGTCTTGTTCGATTCTTGACAAACGTGACGCGCTTTTGCGAAAAAGAAATCCGCTTCTATTACTCGAAAGGCGTATAAAAGAACAAGGGGGAAGATTCTTGAAACATACTCCATATCCGCAGCAATCGGAAGGGCAATATCACCAGTAAGACTTTCAACAGCTTGATTTAGGCACGGAACAATGCCCTGATGTTGAGAGTTAAATATTATTGAAAGGCGACAGTTTTCTCTCTCAAGCGAGCGGGCATGCTCCACCTCTTCATCGCAGCTTCTGTCGTCGATGAGAACAATCTCTTTTGATACAAACCAGAAAATAGAATCGATCGAATTAAGTAAACACGCTACATGTTTCCAATCATTTCTTACGGAACCAAAAAAAGAGATTTTTATAGCACTCCTCCAACGCTACATAGGCTTTTGCATGAGTTGATGCTATCAACTATAACTTTAATACGCATTAGATACTTATAGTTATTCGTTTTTGAGTCATTGGCAGATCTCTTGCGTTTTTTTATGCATAATTAGATTCATAGTTTCTTTGCATGCGAAAAGGTGTTTGGTTTTTTTTGCTTTGAACATAGTTTCAAACAAGTGTTCGTCATGCTCATATCTTTGCCAGAAATCGTTGTATATCTTCTGTGATGTTATTTGAACAGTGGACGTATTTGTGATTAGTCCTGAGTACTTTTTTGCCCATGACGGGGCCAATCTTGTAGGTACAACAAGATCCCTTTTTGCTATTGAATAATGAAGGGCAGAGAATTTCTTGTGCCATTTTTTATCTTCTTTGTCTTGAAAATATTTACCAGTTTTGAGAAAAGCGAGCATATCCTTGACCCCATTAGTTATTTCTGTAGACGAACAGTTTTGCACTCCCAAACCAAGCTTAGCAAAATGCCTCCAATTATTATTCTTTGGTGGTCCCATTTTTCTCATTTCCATCAGATTTAGTATTTTGTGTCTTGCTTTTCCTTCTTTTCTATAGATTAGTTTTGGAATGATCATGTCTAATTTTTTACCGACGGGAGTTCCGCGCCAGAAAATATCAGTCCAAAGAATCGGGCGAGAAAAAAAAGAAGCGTAGAGAGTTCCCCCCGTCATCATTCCGATGCAAAATGCACAGTTTTTAAATAAGTATGCCTCAATCCAAGGACGATAATCTTTATCCTCTGAAGGGTTGAGGAATACGTTTCTTGAATTTCCTGAAAAAGATTTTTCAGTGGCAGAAAACCCCATTTGCAAGACTGCATACCCTTTACTCGCTAAATGTTTTGCACTGGAGATATATTCTTTTATTCTCGCATTCCTAAAGGAGTAGTCAGCATAAGGGTCTATTGCAGCTAAATCTTTTTTATATTTTTGATAGTATGATTCGTCTCTAATACAAAAACAGACATACCTCCCCTTGCTTAGTCCATATTTTTTCATAAACTTCTTTGCTTCAGCTACTTCTTTTTTAGTAAAATGTATATATTCTTTTTTTGCCGTAGAGATCCCATTAAAGCCCAAATTTAGCAGCCAATACTGATCGCTCATGTTTCTGAACATGCTTATGAACTTTTTGCCTAGCACTGACTCATTTTCAATTTCGTGATTGATCCAATTATTAAATTTGGGGAATCGTATGTTTTCTTTTAGTTTTCCAACAAGCCACTTATTTGCGAATGGCTCTTTCCATCTTACGGCAAGTGGCCTATGCGCATAAAATGCCGCAGCTTCAATTAAGGTGTGTCCTAAATGGATGCCTAATATCTCTACAAACGGATGCGGTGATAGATATTTTGCAATTCCCCTTATAATTTTATGAATCACTTGACCTCCTTTAGTACCTCTATCCAACTAGGCATTTCCAGATTTAGCATTCGACTACTTCTTTGAGTACCTAATTTTGCATGACGAGGTGTCCACACGCATTTTTTTTTAAGTTCACTTGCTGATTGAACCATCAAATTATCTTGGGCCAGTTCTTTTTTTGCAACGATTTCTTCTGCAAGCTTGTAATAGCTAGTTTCATCTGTTGGCGAAAGATGCAAAATGCTATCTTCACTTACTTTTATACACTTTTGTATCGCTTCTTGCGCCCATTTTCCCCGGAGGGGCGCTACAGGCATTTGTGGCGAGGCTACTATTTTCTCCCCATGAATTAAACGCTGAGAACAGTCCCGAATGAAACCACTTGAAGAGTCCATAATTTTGGTGAGTCGTACAATTTGAAAGTTGCACTTGGAAGTTTGTACAAGATTCTCCGCTTCTTTTTTCATTTTACCATATAAGGTCATAGGGCTAGGCGGGGCGGTTTCTTCTGGGTCTTGCCTCATTCCATCAAAGATACTGCTCGATGATAGGAATATAAGCCGGATTCCATGTCGGCTACAATATTTGGCTATTTTTCCCACAGCCTCAACATTGACTTTCCACGCTTTGCCGGGGGCCTTCTCGCAGCCTTGGAACGATGTTATCCCTGCTGCTAAAATAAAAACACCCGCTAGAGGCAAGTCATCCTCAAATTTTGCACTTTCCAAATCACAATATAAAGCCAAGGGGTCATTTTTTCGCCTTCTTGTAGTATAAAGTAAACTACGTTGGGGCCAGTTTTCGCGCAGTATCCTACCCAACATTCCGTCTCCACCTAAAAGAAGAATTCCATCCTTTGCTGCCATATGTAGGGTCAAGGCTATACGTTTTAAGTCAAAAATGAACTCGAAACTCCTTTACCCTGACTCCAACTGTCTTATACCTCGTTTCCACGTGCATCTAGTTTTGCATGTTTATCGTGCGTAACCCGATGACCACCTTGCCTTGCCCTTGTTGCGGTCAACTCAGTCTCCAACCATTACTGAATCTCGGCAATCTACCCCTGTCCGGAATATTCTTTATCCAGCCCCCCCCTCATCCACCCGAAGCTCCCTTGCTTTTGGAAAGCTGTCCAACATGTAGTTTTGTGCGAAAGGCCAAACTCCCTGGAGCCCAACGTAGTTATGAATTCATTGACCGAGACACGGTGTCCCAGATTCCAGCTTACTTAGATAATATTCTTAATGGGATCCTTTTTAGGGTTTCTCCATCCTCGCTTATTGTAGAACTTGGGTCCAACGATGGATCATTTCTTCAGATTTTACGCAAAAAGGGATACCACAACTTTATCGGAGTTGAGCCTTCCCAGCATTTGGCCGCTAAGGCCACAAAAAATGGGGTAAAAACCTACTCCACATACTTTAACATTGATACATCACAGACCATTACTAAGGAGAATGGAAAGGCGGACATAATTATTTGCCGTCACACATTAGAACACATCCCAGACCCACTTTCTTTTTTGCAAGCCTGCAAATCCTTGCTTTCTGAGGATGGATATATTTATTTGGAGTGCCCTGACAGTATGACTCTTTTTCATCAACATCGCATTCATGAAATCTGGGATGAACACGAAAACTACTTTACCCGGCGCACGATGGAAATGATTCTTCAACATTCAGGCTTTGGGGACATCCATATAGAAAGAAGTGTAAATAGAGATGCAATTAATCTTTGCGTTTGGGCAAAACTCGCCCACCCTGAAGGTTATTGTTTCTCAGTGGACGCAACCTCTGATCGAACTGATCTATCCCTCTTCCCCCAATCTTTTGCAGATATCCGTTCTTACGCTCAGAAACTAGTCGACGCATCGTCCAAACCAATTTATGTAATTGGCGCAGGACATTGTCAGATAAATTATCTTTTATACACAGGCGTCGGCAATCGTGTGAAAGCCCTTGTGGATGACGCGCCCTGGAAATTGGGGAAGCAGACTTGGGTGCCGATGCCTTGCCCGGTGATTTCGACCGAACAATTAATCAGGGAAGAGTCTTCGTGCCATATTTTTGCCACGGGGTTCCCTTATCCCGATTGGATGGAAAAGATCCAGAGGGCCCGAAAGGGACGTGGTGATATATGGTTGGAGCCCTACCCACCCAACCCCAATAAAAAATAAATCAAAAACAATATCAACTATCTATCGGCCCTACGGCCAAAACAAAAAGATAGTGGCACATCGGGGCAAAGCCCGTATGGAGAACCTCGTCGTTCATCCCAAAAAGGAATGCATTATGAAAGTATTTTTTAAGAAGCGATTGAAGTGCTTTACCTGACTTGCAATTAATATGTCCTTCCTTGCTCATCGGCGAGGCATAGGGCTGGGATTCAATGGAAGGTGATCCACAGATGAACACCCCGTTGGGGGTCAGGCTTTTGGCAATGTTGCGCACATAGACGTCGTCCTGTTTTTCAGGAATGTGCTCAACAACATCAAGCGAAAATGCGGCGTCAAATTGCCCTCCCGTGACGTATGGGCCATCTTTGAGAATATCATGCACTGCGAGTGTCACCGGCCATCCTGATTCAACCCGTTTCTTTGCGTCATTTATAAAAACGGGGTCGAAGTCAATAGAATGAATTTCTTTGACCTCTGGATGTAAAAGCCTACTCGCGAAAGCATCCCCACAACCCACCTCTAAAACACGATCAAGACCTGAAAACATTTTTGCGACAAACTTATGCCTGGCGAGAGTGAATGAAAGTAGCTTAGGGTCAATTCTCCACATAGTGCTTGCACGAATGCTCATAGGAAAAGATCCCAATTGATTCGTTTGCTCTATCATAAACTGGTACTGCTTTTCTTTAGACTTACTCATATTTAGCCTCTGTTCTCATTATGTAGTCTTTCCTCGGTCAGTGAAGCAATCATAATCTTTTATCGCCCATCGACCTTACACTTCGGAACCCTATTTCAATTAACGTGTGGATTACAGAGAGAATGTTTTTAAAACGAAAAGCCGATGCCGCTGCGTCATTTTCATGATGATACACCTCAACGGGAACTTCGGCATAGGACCTGCCTTCTGCTAACAGCCGCGTAATCAAGTCAGCCTGGAATCCAAAACCGAATGAATAGGACCCCCACCGCATTACATCGTATCTTGTTGTTAACGCACACCCATTATAATACTGAATATTGTTTCCGCTAATCTTATTAATAATCTTTGTATAGGTTTTCGATATAAATCTACGCAAAGGGCTTTTCCCGGGAACTTTAGGATGATAGGGAAGTATCATATCAGCAGTATGCCTAAGCTTGACAATTTTTTGAATTGATTCGGCAGTCTCGGAATTATCCCCACACACTAGGCGAAAATACTTCCCTACACCAAGAAATGCGGCGTCACAATAGCTGCGCGAAAGGCCTCGGTTTCGTTTATTTTGTATCACTCGAACATGTGAATTCGGATTTTCGCTTTTATAATTAATCGCATTTTCATATGTCCTGTCGACTGAACAGTCATCAATTACAATTACTTCGTACTCGATTTGTAGTGGATCAAGAGCTTCATTTATGCATTTCAATGTTTGAGCAACAAACTTCTCTTCGTTAAAACAAGGAACAACGATAGTTAGATCGCATGTTATTTCTTTTTGCAAATTGCCGCTATTCATTTTTTTGTTTTCTAAAATACAGTTTTTTAGGATATTTGCCTGATCTATTTTTGCAATCTTTACTTGTTGGCATGAGAATATATGTATTTCTTATTACCGGAAAACAGCAGGTCCCGGCATTCGCACTTGTCACGACTTTCATAAACCAGATTTCAGATAATTCACTGAGGCTGAAGAAATTGGTAAAATCATATATATTTTTGAGTGATTTGGTGGCATTGGTTTTATGCTTAACCGAGTCAATAAACTTGGCTCTTGGGATAAGATGTTGGCGAAGGCATACCATGATCCATTTTTTGTCTTTTTACAATCTTCTTTCTCCCACTGATACAAGATCTCGATTTTGGAAGGTGATAACGGCCAGCCGTAACGCCATAGCCAGTGCTACCCACAAAAGGGCACCTGAAAATGATTTTGCTGATTGCACAATTGAGAGACGGACTTCTTATTACTAGGGCCTTGTTTTGGCAATCTGACCGCGCACGGACCCATAAAAAAGCCGCTTGAGGGCCACTAGCGGTAGGCAAGCAAGAAAAAAGATGCTCCAGCGGAATAATATCCTGTCTTCATCGAAGCGGATAATTCGGTTTGCCTCTAAACGTTGTAGCCTTTGCGCCAACACTTCTTCGACTGTCATCCCCTTCGGCAAACCGTTTTTCGCGAGCGGATCGAGACGCTTTGAAATCTGATCAAGCATCCGGAGGCGGATCGATGTTTCCCCTAGGTTCAAAGCTGTAAAATACCAGAACGAAAAACACATATATAAAAACATTCTGTTCACATAATCCCATATGCAATCTCCTGAAAAGTATGAGACCATCAATAGAAGAAAGAGAAAACCGATTCCCACACCTCCCAAGATACTGAAAAACAAGCGGCCGTGCCATAGTCGGCACAAGCATCCTTGAACAAACGCATTTACGATCAATGATGCTATGGGAATAATCAGATAATAGAACAGAGGTGACATATTTTATTCACTTGACCGACATTTTTCTGCCCGATATTTGCCGAAGCACTCTGACAGATCCCAATAACAGACGGCCGAGGATCCGGAGCCGCACCCCATCCCTATCGCAAGCAGTCAGAAGTGAATTCGCTAGCATTTCTGCCCGACGGACGGATGGGTCATTGCCGCGAAAAAGCGTTAGCGCTTCCTGGATTGAGCAATGTCTAACTTTCCAAAGATGAAGAATCAGTATCATTGAAGGGCTGTCCGATTCCACCGCTGTGTGCACAATAAGATACGACAGGAACGTAGCCGTGTTTATCAGGACAAAAAGCGAAAGCTCCTCCTTCTTGAGCGTCCATGGATAGAATCGAAGCCAATAGGCGTAGAGCATGCCGCCGAGGAGTGTCGTAATAGTAAACATTACAAAAAGGGCAGGGATCTCCCGCCGAGGCTTCAGCGCCCGAATGCAAACAACTGCCACAAGAAAAGATAATGCAAACCACGCCGTGGCGCACAAAAAAGGATTGTCCACGATGGAGTGCCAGGAATTAAGGCTAAACATGCCGCCTCGGCCGCGCTACCCCCGCTTCAGAGATCGGTTTCATTCAGCTCTTTTTGATTACAAGCCCCTGTCCAGTGGGCAACTCCAAAACCATCTCCCCAGTCTTAGAGAAAAATTTCTGGACTGCCTCTTGTTGCTTCTTGAAGTTTTTCCAGCCGTAATCATCGAAGATAATGATGCCACCAGACTCAACAAGAGGATATAAGCGCTCGAGTGTGAGGTATTCCGCCTTTGGGGAATTTAAGTCGATGTGAAGATAACTGATTTTTACAGGGCAAACGGAATCGAGGGAATCAGGCATAAAGCCGCGTACAGGCCGTACATTGGGATACTTCACGAATCGTTCACAGACGATTTCATACAAATTCGCTTGAGTGTAATCCCTTTGAGCGACATCAATGAACAGCTGCCCTGCCCCGAAATCCGACGGTTTGGTATATTTTGGGGAAAAGCCTTCGAAGGAATCATAAAGGTAGAACGTTCGGCCCACTTTTTCAAAGCTAAGATATTCGCAAACAACAGCGGAGAAGAAACCTTTGTAAACCCCGCATTCTACAAAATCCCCATCTAAGTCCAAAGCCCGCCTGCCCGCCCAACACAGAGTATGCAACCGCCAAAGCCGCGATTTATCTTGATAGGTTTGGGCGTGACGGTTGACGAGCTCTCCAAACCCGCTTTCAGAGCGATATCCAAGCGATTTCCCAAAAGCAGCGAGTCCGTCACCGGCAAAACTAGCACGAAACAGCAATCTCTGAAGCAAGTCGCACCAGTAATCCAGAGCGCATTTTAGTCGAGCGATCATTGCTGTGAGTATTTTCATAGAATGTTGGTTATTCATTACTGTTCACAACCGGTTTGTTACGCAAGCGTTCTTAAGATACCGAGAACATTCGATAATCTACTTCGCTTGGGCGCGATCAAGAAGAAACTCAAATCCGCGCCTTAAAACGATGGCCGCAGGAAGACAGCTCGAGAAAAGAAGCGTGGAACCAACGCCCCTTATAATTTCGGCAGGGACAGTCATCGAAGAATGTCCAAGCCCCTGCGTTTCTTTTCGAACACGCATAGGACTTAATTTCTTTGGTGCTTTTGCCCATATTGAATCCCTAGCCGGTTTCTTTAAGAAAAGGGCTCGCCGTATGATCCTATTGCCATCCTTTGCTTGGAGGAAGATCCTGTGGGCGCTGAATCAAGGATGTATTACCCTCATTGTAGAGGTAAATCGCTTTAACATTTTCATAAACATTTTTCATTTTCGATGTGCTCGTATCATTTTTTAGCGTTTCAATGATGGAAGTGCCGACTTCCGATTTCAGGCTCTGCTGAACGCTCTCTTCAACGGCGATTCCGATCTCGTCGGCGACCTTGCAAAGGTTGTTTCTATCTACTACTAATTCCGGTTGGCTGAAGAGCGTGCTGGCTGTTTTCGTAACGACCTCGCGGATAGCATTTGGATTAAGAAGGCCGCCCAGAAATCGTTTTAGTTTAGGCTCAACCTGCAGAAACGAACGTCTTTTTGTTGATGTTCCATCTTGGCCAAGACTTTTTTCAATCGCGGTGGTCATCATTTTTTTGAAATCCGCACGCCCGCTCAAAGTAGCGAGCGACTGTCTTTTAATTTCAAAAGATCGAAGGATGTTTTCAGGCCATGGCTTTACCGGGGCGCCAACGACAAGTCGCGCCAAATACGTGGTTGGCCCGGTTTGAAAAAGATCAAAGTTCTTGCGAAGACTCTTGGGAGAAAACAAATCGCTATAAGGAATTGCTCCGAACAGCATGGGGTCTTTCAAATCAAAGAGGAAGCCAGTAATTTTTTCCTTTAGAAGTAAGTCCTTGGCTTCTTGTGCTGGGCCGAAAGCGACTCGATGCCAAAGGGGCGTGATTACAAAGTTTACCTCGGTCAACAACCCCTTTCCGGGAAATGAACACGAAGCCCCATAAATGCCCCCATTTATCACAAAAGTAATGATTCCAGCATCCGGGGCGATAATCTGGCGTGCTTCTTCGGCTGACAACCATAACTGGCCGGAATCAATAAGTGCCTGCCGTATTGAAACTTTTCCTAAAAAGAAGAACAAAGTCTGGCGAAAGGAAATATACGCGTTTGGCAGATCATATTGCATTTTGGCAAGGGCTTTAATATCTAGGGTTAATAGTGAAATACAAAGAAGAACGGGAGCCGCAAGTCGTCGGAGAATTGTCGGCCGGAAAATAGGGCGGAAAACCGAATACCAGATTGCAATTACTGTGACTACTGAGAATGGCAATGCAAAGATGAACATCCGATGAATCGAAGCTTCCTGGTCTACTAGTTTAGATAAAAGAACAGAAATCATCAGAAATATACATGAAATGAATAGGAACAACAGGCATCGGAGTCCGCTTTTCGTGAAAAGAAAAAAGGCGGCTAGAAGCGAGATAACCAACAGCGAGACAGATCGTGTCGAAGGAACGAGGTAGTGCAACAGATTTAGTCTTAGGATTTCTAGAACCCAGTTTTTAGTAATCATGGAAAGCCGGTCTATGCTAACTTTCCCAACGCCCTGTCCCGAGCCCTCAAAGCAGTATTGGATCAGATAGGGGCTAACCCAATGCGAAAAGCGATTTGAATCTGCAAAACTCCAAAAGAATCGAATAGGTGTTTCCAAACAAAGACCGGTTAGGCGATAATTAAGGATTAGCAGTCCAGAAAAAACCAATACCACTACGACTCCAAGAACAAAGACTTTAGCCGCCTGGATCCATTTTTTTGCTAGTAACAAAACCAGCAATACCAAGCCGATCAGGCTTCCAATGAATGCAATTGCCGTCGGGATCGCGACGATTCCGCAGATACTGCAAACTATGGCAGCAAGAATCGCCTCATCATTCCCTCTTCCCCAAACGAATGAAATAAGTAGCCAGAAAGTAGCAAACAGAAATCCAAGGAACAACACATGGTGTTTAAAGAATTCGCCAGTACTTGCAGGGCCTGTTGCAAAGACCCCCAGAAAAATGACTCCCGAAAGGAGGCCGTACAATGCGGATTTGGTTATTCTAAAGGTAAGGCTGCCAACCAGCCCTGCTGACCAAAGGACAAGCAGGAGGGCCATCGCCTTGGGTCCGAAAACCCCTCCTGATAACATCGCAAAAAAGGAAATTGCAACCCCCTTTGAGTAATAAAAATGGTACCACACATCGTTTGGAGCGGTGCTGCCGGTTCGTATGACTTGCTTGAGATAGGGCAGGTAATGGTTATATACATCGCAGCCAGAGCCAGCTGGATAAATTGTGTTGATGAAAAGTAGACGCGCGGCGTACAATAACACAATAATACAGGAAATTCCGACCGCCAGACGATCCAGATTTCCCAGTCTGCGAAACCATGCTCGTGACTTATGAAGGCCCTCCTCCCAAAGTGAGATACCGTTTTTCGAGAAGAATATGAAGAATGCCCCATACAAGCAGACACCCTCTGTGTTCAAAAGACCCGTCAATCCAACGATAAAGAATATTATATTACAGATCGCGGCGCCCAAAAAAAACCGGACTAACACCTTGTCCCCACTTGCGAAAAAGCCTTTGCTTCCGTATTTCTGAAATATTGAAAGAAACAAATCACCTGAACTCGTGAATATCATACTCCAATATATTAGTAATACGATTCTTAGAATGTTGTTAACCAGCAACCAGAAACCAGATGTGTTAAAGTCTTTCCCCATCACATCAAACTGATTGATGGATGTTGCTATTAGAATAAAACTAAGAGCCAGCACCCCGCGAGCGATCCATCCCTTAACAAATCTGTTTAGCGCAACTCCAGCAGCGGCCGCAAAGAGGCCAATAAGAGCCAAGCTTGGAATAAAATGGATCATAAGCGAGTCTAAAGAACCGGACATAATATTTGGTAACTGATGACTAATAGATTGTTTCTTATTAAATCAAAGTTCTTTTTGAGGACGTCTGAATAATTCTGATGCTACGAGGATTTAGCAATTTTTTTTGGTATGCGCTTGATGTGTTTAAAGATCATTAAATATAACCTGGTGATACTTCGCGGCATTTTTTCTGCTTCACTATCAAAACGATGCAAATCTAGCTGTGTTTTTTGCAACAAACTTGCGCCTTGTAAGAGGTAACGAGAGAAACTTAGGGTCAATTCTCCACTTTGTTCTTGCGCGCATACTCATGGGGCAGGAACCCATTTGATACTTTTAGTTTATCATAAACTTGTACAGTTTTTTTCACATTTTATGTCGCCATGTAATTAGTTGATTTACTATCAGCATTTTATTGCAAAAGGCTTGTCCAGTAAAGCTTATGACAGGATTATCATTCCTATATTTAAAAGATAGTTGTTTGCTTATATATTTTGTTTCTTCCCGGGCTTTTTTATTGCAACAGGGAAATCGTGCTTTCCACGATTCGCTGGCCCAAATGGTTTTTTAGTGTTATGACAAGAATCAAATGAAGAACAAGCAACGCCACCACTATGGGAATCAATAACTCTAGGTAAAAGCGAAATTGTTTTAACTCCTTAGAAGTGGCCTGCCGAATCAAAGCTCTAATTGGCATCTCGTAAAAACGATGTACGAGGCAAGACCAAAGAATGATGAAAACAATCCCCGCGAGGAAGACGATCCATACAGCCGTATATGAAGCGAAGCTGGGTATTGGTGGTACAAATCGGGACAACTCGATGAAAACCAGAAAGTGAGTTAGATAAATTCCGTAGCTGATTTTTCCTCCATAAATCAGGATTGGAAGACCTAAGAATCGAGTGATCCGCGTCTGATAGCGGGCACAGCAGAAGATAATTGTTGCCATCAGGGGGGCAAGGCCAAATACCAAATTAAGTGGGGCACCTATGAAAACCGGCTTTCGGACGAACATACCCCAGTAGAGCATAAGAGCGCCGCCTATAGCTAAGGCTTGTAGTATTTGTCCAAAAATGCGCTCCCAACTGTTTATCTGCACCGTACGGAGCTTTAGAAAAGAGTGGCAGGCAAGGCAACCGAGAATGAACTCTGTAATTCGAGCATAGGGGGAGAAATAAAAGACCCATCGGATGAAGGAATCTTGGAATTTAGCCACGTCCGCGATAGGGCCAAAATGGGCGATTCCCCACGCATTTAGAAAAGGCCAGGTCGAGATCGACAGGGAGATAAGATAGTATGTAACGGCCATATATCCTATAGTGGTTACCAAAGTCGTGGAAGCACGGGACAAACGAACAAACCAATAAACAAGAGCGGGATAGACACTATAGAAAAACCACTCGGTGCTAATCGACCAGGTTAGTGATGCGTTATTGGCGATCTGGTAGATGAGATTATTTTGGCCTATAACCTTGAAGCACCATGCTTGTACCATGGGAACGTAGTAAGGCAGAGCCTGGTGCCAGAGCCATCGACCATCGTCAGTGATTTTTCCCGTTCCGGTGGAGCCCCACCAGAGATCAGTGGCAATCATGAGAAAGAAAAGTGGATAGAGGCGCGCAAAGCGGGCTAGAAAGAACTTACCCAATCCAGTGCGTCCTTCGGCCCTAATTTTGTCGAAGTAATTATAATGAATGACGAAACCGCTGAGCACGAAGAAAAGGGACATCCCTATGCCCGCCAATCCTGTTAACCAGCTAATGATAGCGGGCTGCCGCTCTCCAAATCTGAATAAAACGGCCGCTCCGTGAGCCACCATCACAAAGGCAGCGGCAAAGAAACGCATGCCAGTTAAGGCAGGTATTTCTGGATACTTGTCTTGAGCTACATTTGACATGTGTTTTTATTATTTAATAGCATCAGAAGTATCTGGGTTTTATTTTCAGATTAATATTAAAAAGGCTCTTCTTTGAATTCGGTCGAGTTCTTTGAATTTACAGGACACTATGCTACGACAATTTACTTATCTTTTTACATCCGCAGGATTTACCCTCCTTTTATCAAACTTTTTTTTGAAAGTGTGCTACGGCTTCTGCTTTGCAAGTCAGCATGAATCTCATCCGGCACTTTTTAACAGCTTTTATCCAATTGCCTTCTTGACTTGAAAAAAGAAACTCCAAACAACTAATACCCGCGCCCATATCTTTCTTCTTGCTCGTTTTGGTTGATGTAATCATTGCGTATATTTTTTGCACTTCTTGATTAAAAGGAGTTTGGAAAAAACTTTTAATTATTTGTTGCAACAGACCAAGACTCGGCCTGCCTCTCCAAGTCGCAATGCCTGAATCGCTTCGTTAATATTTGCTAGATCGAAGGAGTGTGTAAAAAGACCATCCAATTTCATTTTTCCCTGTCTCATAAGACGGATGAATCGTGGAATTTCCACATCGGGAACTGAACTGCCTCCGTGGGAACCCTTAAGAACTTTTTTAAAGTGAAGGGGCAAGGTGTAAATATTCACGTTATCCCCCTTCCGTGGCACACCCACTAAGATGGTTTTTCCGTCTGGGTGAGTTAGTTCATACGCGGTCTCAATTACCCGGGCATTCCCGGTTGTGTCCACAACCACGTCTGCACCCTGAGCCCCAACCAGCGCTTTGATCTTTTCCAAATAGTCAGGCTGAGCTTTCGAGTTAAACACATGCGTCACGCCCCATTTTTTCGCCATTTCAACTTTTGCTTCCACAATATCCACTCCAATAATCGGATAGGCGGAAACCATCTCTGCGGCCTGTGCAATGTTCAGTCCAACCCCTCCCACCCCGAAAATGACCACACTTTGACCGATTTTCATCTGGGCATCGTTATTCACCACTCCCACCGCCGTGGTGACTGCGCACCCAAAAAGTGGAGCCAGCTTTAAATCAAAATCCTTCGGTATCACTGTCAGTCGATTTTCAGAAATAATCGCCTCATCATTGAAAGTTGTCACCCACCCCGCATTCACTGTTTTACCGTTCCAGTCATACTTGGCTGGCTCGGCCTGCAATCCAGCACTGGGCCTCCAATGCAGCACGACATGATCCCCAGGTTGGACGGTTTTTACCCCTGGGCCTATTCTCACCACGATCCCCGATCCCTCATGACCCAGCAGATGGGGAAGAAACTTGTCGGGCCCCTTGGCTCCCTCGATTTCGTTGATCTGGGCTCCACAGATCCCGCTATAGTGAACCTTGACGTGAACTTGACCGAAGGAAAGTTGCTCCGGCATTCGAAGGTCAACAACCTCGAGGGGCTGCTTCGTTTGAACGAGAACGGCGGCTTTCACTCGAAATAGATGAATTCGTAATCGCCCGTATATCCGAAATGCCGGTAGAGCCAGATCCACTCGGCTGTATCAAAGAAGGACTCACAGGTCAGCGCCCAGCACTGAAGATTGAACTGCTCGAGTTCATTTCGGTAGCTCTCGAGCATGATGTAGCCCTGCTTACCCACCCGCTCCACCTCCGATAGAGCTGTGGCCAATTCAAAGAGTCGAAGATTATGAAAACACCCCAGCGAAATCACGAGATCGAAAGACTTATCACCAAACGGATAGCGGTCTTGAGCGCGATATTTGAATAATTTACCCTTCACTTCGGGATGAGCGTTCTCCAAACCGTGATTGGAGACATCGAAACCGACCACCTCAAGTTTTGGCTCTAGTTGAAGAAGCTCATAAAGAAGAAAGCCTTTCCCACACCCCACATCTAGAACTTTGGAACCGGCCTTGAGCCCATAGGTTTTGATCAACCCCTCTGCCACAGGCTTCCAGCGACCGGGCAAAAATTTGTAGCCCCCGTAGCCAAAGCGGCGGTCCCCATCCCAATAATCGGCCTCATACTCCTTGGCCTTGAGCATACAGTGGACTTTGTCATCGACCATCCGATCAAGATATTTACGTGCTGTAGCTTTGTGGAGTGGCGTGACGAGATTTAAAAGACGGCCCATATATGAATGTTAAATGAAATTTTTTGTCTTATCTAGGCTTTTTTAACTCAATTAAGTTTTTTTCTTAAAACAAATTGAAATGTTGAAGTTTTTAGGCGACATAAACATGCAGCTTTATCAAAAATATAAAACCCGGCCATAGCCAGAAATGAGACCCCTGAATTTTGAAAGATCTTTACAGGGTCAAAGATTGTCGTTTTTTGTTTAAATATACTTCTAATTAAGTTATTCATGGACCATACCCATGTCGTCGGCGTTGGAAAATATGTGATTTTCACGACTTCTAATCCCCTGATTTTCGCTGCTAATTTGCTTACCGTTTCCTCACAGAAAATATACCAATGCCTTGGATAATGAAACCCCCCCCAAGATCCCTTATTTAGAATTCCCGTGCTTTTTCTGTCTAAGGATTGATAATTTGGCGTCTCAATAATTAGAATGCCGCCTGGCTTGAGTAATTTGAAGCAGTTCTCAATAAGCTGAAATGGCTTCTCTAAGTGTTCAATAACGTGCGTTATATTAATTACTTCGAATTGCTCGTCATCAAATAGTGCGAATGGATCTAATCCGTATTTTACACAGTGACCCTTTGTGAGGCCATCTTTAACAACGTTTTCATTAATTTCAGTCCCAAATGTTTGAATTTCATCCCCAAAAGAATCTTTTAAAACATCCAGCATCCATCCATTTCCACAACCAATATCTAAAATTTTAAATCGACCCGCTTGCTTCTTGCAATTAAACCCAACTCTAAATCGTGCGAGGGCGGCTTTTTTTCTAAAAAAGGTTATATCAAATAGTTTCTTTTTTTCCTTTGTTAAAATGTAAGAATGGTAATTCGGGGGATATATTATTTCTAAATCCTGAATCTTTGGCCGTGGATCTAAAACCAATGCGTCGCATTTCTCACAAAGCTTGAAGCAAAATTTGTTTACACAAGTTTGGTATTCGTTATCAAATCCGCAAAATTCAACCGCGCACTTTCCTTGAGTCAAAGGACATGATGAATCGCCGTAAAAACACCCAGCTCGCTCAAGATCAAGATGCAAATTTTCTTTTGGCATTGATAAAATAATTCGTGATATGGTTTGTATAGGATTTTTCGGTCCGAAACTTGGCGCACAACTCGGGGCATTTTAATATTACTTCTCTGACCTTTGGAAGGTTGTAAAAGGGCACAATGGGGAACAAATGATGCTCAGCGTGATAATTCATGTTATTAGGACTGATTAGAAATCTTTCAAGGGAGTTGCTTTCAAAGGTAAATAAGATTTCATCGGAAGAGAATTTTCGTGCCTGTAATTCTGGTATTGAATGCTCTGCAAATAACCTAATTTGGTTTAATAAAAGTGCAATAGTTACGATCGGAAGTACCCAAAAAATAAAATAATAAAAAAAGCTTCCAAAAACAAATTTAAAAATCAATAAGACCAAAGCTTGAGCTCCCAATATTCTCAATAAATCCCCTAGTCCGCCGGTTATTTTTAAGGACCTTCCTTGCGGTTTTTTCTTCCCTTTAAGTATTTGCAGAAGCTTATTACCTGTCATCTCGATGAGAAGGTATTTTATCAAATTCCGAAATGGAATCTTTCGGGGGTTTCCACCGCAATAGCTATCATAGTCCGGATCTTGAATAGGATCTCCTAGATGTTGGTGGTGGTCTAAATGACTAGACCGTGATTTATCAAAAAAAGATAGAAGTGGTCCTGCAATCAGGTATTTGGCAAAAAAGTCATTCAGTTTTTTGTTCTTAGAAAGTAGGTTGTGCTGTGCGTCATGTAAAAGCACTAAGACAGCATACTGCCTTGCTCCAATTAACATCATTATACAGAATATTACTAGACACAAAGCCGGTCCAATTCTTGGCAAACTTTCAAAAGCTTTTACTGCTACAAATACAAGCAGTATAATTTGCGCATATTGACTTATGAGATGGGCAGATGCTCTGCTAATTCTAGGATTAGCGTACTCTCTTATTTTTAACGTCGCCTCAGCTCTTGTTAAGATCACTACACGACTATAGAAGAAACTCAACGGGAATCAACAGCTTTTGTACTTTTTTAATGGCTATTGTTTAATGGTTTACACCTGCATAATTCAATATTTTTTCAGTATTTTTGAATCATTTTAAAAAGCCCAACGGATTGGGCTTGTTTTAGCTCAATAAGCTCTATGGATTCCGTTTTCAAGGCAGCTATCAAATCATTGTAGGATGCGTTCTCTTGAATACATTTGCCGATGGGCAACAAAACAAAGTTTTCTCTTTTCAGTTTGTTTTTGCTTATTTCAATTTGACTTTTTGTGAACATGCACGCGGAGGGAATAAACGGAAATACCGGCCTGGACTGAGTTTCAATTAAATACACAAAGTCGTATAAAGACAATATGGCAACGTCGTTGCTTGTCTCAGCTTGAAGTTTTACAAGCTCTAAGTCTTGCTCATTCACCATCGTTTTTATACTTAGTTCTTTTTTTGCCTTAATTAAGCCTAGTAAATATTTTGGTATGGATGGATATGAAGCCCAGGAATTAAGACCGTACAAAGATACATTTCGAGAATCATTGCAAAATAAAGTTAACGCCAAGAAACTCGCTACGATCAAAATATATCCTAGTTTCTTTTTATTTGATTGGAACAGAGTTTTCTTAAATACATATATACCAACAGATACCAACCCGATAGAATTAACTAGCCAAAGACCTACGATCGACATATTAACATATTTTGCTAGGAAAAGTAAGCTGGTTGCTGAAAAATACGTTACAGCTAAATCTCGTTTGCTAGATCTCTCATTATTTCTTAATGCTTGGCCACAGATGGCGATGCATAGCGCTGGGGACAGAATATTATAAAGCATATGATATTCACCGTAGTAGCCAAGCCATGCATTACTCCAGCGCAGTGGATGCGCACCGAAGTTAATTGAGCCAAATAAAATTAAAGGCTCAATCATCCCAATCCAAAATGCTGTACTAAATATTTCATTTTTGTAAAAGAAAGCAATCAAGCTTATAAACAAAATAGCAGTCATTATCATTATTTTTAAAATCCCACTTACTTTATTTTTTATGCTGTTTTTTTCTGATATTTCCAAAAAGAGAATTGCCAAAAGCTGATAAATGCCTGTCTCCGGGCTGAGGAAAAGACCTAATGCAACAAATGCTGCGAGTACCAGAGATTTGAAAAGTGTTTTCTTTGTAGAATAAAACAAATAAACAAATACAACTACAATGTAGACGGGATACCGAAGGCAAAACGAGGATGGATCAAAAAAGTTTCTTTCCGTATGAAATAACAATATTGAGACTAATAAAGATGCGCACAAACCCCACCTCCATGATTGGTAGAGCCATGTTAAAAAGAAGAAAAGCTGAAGCGCAAAAATATATGAATATACCGTGATTCCTTTTGTATAATTTAAAAGCGCCTCACAATAATTTTTGCCAAGAAAATGCCTCCAAATTTGGCCGTATCCTAATGAATATTGGTTGTAAAAATCGATTCCTGGAACCATTTTTGCTTTTGCATATAATGCTGGGCCAAAAATATAGCTGGCAACATGCATTTCAGGGCCAATTTCAGCGGCCACATGCTCAAATGAATATGGGATGAAAAGAAAGCATAAAAGAACTGCTCCGATTGCGAGGCCAACTGCATTAATATGATTTTTCGGTTCCTTAGATAAGCCAGTTGGTCCTAATTCTTTTGGTTTATTATCTTTCGATGCTTTGATAACTTCATATGCATAGAGTGTTGTTGTAATAACGAGCCCGAAGATTGGTAAAATAATGGAATGTTTCTTTAGGGCAAACATAGCGATGTAATTTGCGCTAACAGATGTTAAGCAGAGGATTACAATCTTTAACCCCAACTTGCTTCGCGATTGTAGTTTGCATGTTGCGGCTGCCCCGAGCCCCCCGAAAAGAATCGATAAGAAGTATAACGTTTTTTCCGTCGGTTCAGGCGTTATTACATGTCTTGTCCACGTTAGAATCTGGTCATGCGATCCGACCCCTAAAAAAGGGTGCAGTATCGAAACTATCAACGCGATGTAAAATCCAATTCCAACCCCAAAAAGGCTGGCGTATATTTTTTTGAGGTAGAGTCGATCCATTTGGCTATTTAGGCATTCGCTGATTCTTTTTTCATTGCTCGTCATTCTTCAAATCCGTCCATATATATTCTCGCTCTTTTGTTATCCCGCATATGTGCGATGAGGACTTTATGCCGGATGAGATCACGCATTTGCAGTAGTCCTTCTAATTTAATTTCTTTTGGGATATCTAATTAAACCGTGTTGTTCATAAGCATTGATTTAACTTGATCGATCATGCGATTAATATATTAATTTTTTTGTGGTTTTGTAAGGCGGGATGACCAGCCTCAAGAGCTTGACTAAGTTTACATCAAAGATGATTAATTGAAATGTCAAAAACAGCCCGATTTGCTGCTAGATTTATATTGGTTTTATCTGTGCCATCACTCGAGAGAGCATCCCCTGTGCCTTGTTTAATTGAACATGCTTGCGAGACGCCTCGGGTTCTTGCGTCTCTTGGAACTTTCGTCGATTTCTTCCAAAGGGAAGAAAGTCGTTGAGAATGATGCAGGCCCACTTGACCTGATATAGAGGAGCCAAGATTCTAAATCTTGATCGCCAGAAATCCGCCGCCCCCAACCACTGCACCAGAGAGGAAGAAAACGGCTCCGCCTCCAACAAAGAAAGTGGCCTATCAGGTTGATTCGCCAGATCGCAGACCAACTTGGCCGGGTCATCCCAACCGGCATATTCAAAATCCAGAAATACCAAGCTTCCATCCTCTTTTCGTAGGCTATTATGAAATCCAAAGTCCGATGGAGAGAGTATCCGCATTTCTTGATCCAGTTCCTCTTCCAAATCTTTCTCCCGAACAATCTGTTCCCGTAATTTCATCCAGGCTGGAATCAGTTCTTTTTCAACCCAAAAACGCGCTTCACGATCCAGCGGAGAAGCTGATTCCATTTGAATCAATCGGCCGATCCGCCGATCGACAGAGCCCACATGCTCCTTTAATGAGAAACAGGCCTCCGCAGCATGGGGAAGGGCTCGAAACATTTTGTTTTCCCTTTGCTGATTGATCTTTTCGATAAACCGGGCGGCTAGCAGGATTTCTGTCGACCCGACGGTTTCCACTCGGCTGCCTTTTATAAACTCATAAAGAGCCGCGCCATTCTCAGAATCTTTCGCTAAGGGCTTCGGCAGGGCGTCGATGCCAACTCCTCGACAAGCCTCCAGAAACCCATATTCGTGACCAAGGCGGTCTCTGGAATCGGAAGGATCGCGAAAATATAGTTTTAGGAGACACTCCCCCTTTCGTGTTTCCACCCGGAATACACGGTTATTCCTGCCCCCTGGGAATTCTTGAATTTTTACAGCCTCCGGCCAGCCGGCCGATTTCAATAATCGTTCCGCTATCTGCTCTGGAGTTGGGGAGGAAAGAATCAACGGAGTGTTCTTTCCCTTAATTCCTGCCATCGCCGGGCTTTTCTCCAATGCCCTTGGGGTGCAACGCCGGCAGGATCAAAAAGATGGGCACGAATATTTTTCGGAAAAAGTGGATGCAAAAAAACCTCGGGGAGATCGTCAATAAAATCCATACAGCCGATCCGTATAATCTCCCTCACTTTTGCCTCACGGGTGGGTGCCAAGAGGATCCGATTCCGCGAAACCTTCCCTTCAGGCCTAAGAATTCCTGCAGTGTTGAGCCACTGGACGGCTGACAGCCACAGGTCGTGAGGAGCCCCAACAGCCGGCCGTTTAGAGCGATGGCTAACAATCCAGATTTCATGACCTCTCTTGGTTGCTTCGAAAAGATACTCTCGAACTCCGGCAAAGGGGGTAGCCCTACGCATCCCGGGGCCGTAAACCTCCCCCTGTAACTGCGTCCAAAGATCGTTCCTTCCCTTTTTTTGAAGGTTTTCACGGATTTGCAACTTGGTCCACCCCTCTGCTCGTTCAGAAATCAATCCCATCTGCTGGGCGATTGGCTCGAAAACCCGTTCGTAACAAGCGATGGTGTTATCTAAATCCACGCCAATCCGGCGTTTTTTCATTAGCTTCAATTGGAGCGAAGGGCGTCCACGATCTTGGCTGCAGTTAGCCCATAGGCGATGCGGGCATGATCCTGCTCGCCTGCATCGTGCAAATAACGATCATCGCATCCGAGTCGTATCAAGCGGGTCTTCGATTCGCAGGCCTCGTCGGCCTTCCACTCCGCGACCGCCGATCCGAAGCCCCCCGCCAAGGAGTGCTCCTCGATAGTTATGATCTTCTTGCATGTGGCAAAAAGGCGGCTGAGTGTTTTCGGGTCGAGTGGTTTGACGCTCGCGCAGCTATAGACCTCTGGAGCTGTTTTCTCGGCAGCAAGAAGCTTTGAAGCCTCCAGTGCAATAGGAAGTGTGTTCCCACAGGCAAGAATGGCAGTTACCCCTGCCCCTTCTTTAACCCGACTCCATACTCCAAAAGAAAAAGGAGGCGGCTCCGGAAAAATAACCGGCTCCCCTTTTTTCCCAATTCTTAAATAGGTTGGATGATTGGCCTTCATGGCTGCTTGCAAGCAAGAGCGAAGTTCCATGGCATCCGCGGGAGCCAATACGCGCATCCCTGGCAAAACGCGCATCAGGGCCAGATCATCCAACGAATGGTGGGTGGCTCCAAGAGAGGCATAGGACAAGCCGGAACCGGTACCAACAATCACCACGGGCTGTTCATGGTAGCAAACGTCTACCTTGATCTGCTCATAACACCGCGCGGTGATAAAGGGAGTGATCGTATAGCAAACGGGCCGCAAGCCCGTTGCCGCCATTCCGGCAGCCATGCTGATGGTATTTGCCTCGGCAACCCCGGTGTTGAAAAATCTACCAACACACTCTGTTTTGAATTTGTCAAAAAGCCGGTTTCCGATGTCGGCACTCAGCATCACCACGCGAGTATCCTGCACGGCGATCTTTCGGATTTCATCGGCAAAAGCGTTTCTCATTTTAACCCCAGCTCCCTCTTAGCTATCTCAATTTCTTCAACGCTGGGCGAGCGATAGTGCCAGTTGTTGTCATCCTCGATAAAGGACACTCCTTTTCCTTTGACTGTATGGGCCACCACGGCGAGCGGCCGATCCTTCGCCCAAGGAGCCGTCAATGCCTGATGAATCTCCGCTACGGAGTGCCCATTCACCTCTCTGGCTTCCCAGCCAAAACTTCGCCACTTATCAGCCATCGGCTCCATTTGCATGATCTCCGTGCTCCGACCCGTGGCCTGCCACTTGTTAAAATCCACCATGGCAACCAAGTTTCCGAGTTGATGCCTCGGCGCAAACATAGCCGCCTCCCAGACCGACCCTTCCTGGCACTCCCCGTCACTCATCAGGACAAAGGTGCGATAATCCTGCTGATGGATTTTTCCCGCCAAAGCCATTCCCAGCCCAACTCCCAAACCATGCCCAAGGGATCCTGTCGCCCATTCAACCCCAGGAGCGCATCCTGGGGAGGGTTGCTCGGGCAAATACCCTTTCTCTTCATTGTAATTTTCCAAATCCTTCTCCGAAAAAAAGCCCGTCATTGCCAAGGCCGCATACAGGGCGCTGATCGCATGCCCCTTGCTAAAAATCAGCCGATCTCTTTTTGAATCTTGAGGTTTTTTTGGATCAATTTGGATCACTCCGGCCCCATAAAGCACCGCCAGCAGATCCGCACACGAAAGCGCTCCAGCGAGATGAGCCGTCCCTGCCCGATGGGACATCAATAGGCAGTGGAAGCGGAGCTTGGCCGCAAAAAGCTCAATCTCTTTCAAGTTTGGCAAGTTTTGGGACTTTGGTGCCAAGGGGGTCTCAGGAAAGGTTCAGTTCCTGCATTCTCTTGATGTTATGGTAAAGGGGATTCTTCAAACCATCCTTGATCTTTCCTCCGCGGTAGGCTTCGACTAAGGACCGGATCGCAACCTCGAGACCGTTTTGCGCCCGAAATCCAAGAACTCGCGCAACCTTGTCTGAATTAACTTGATAGGAGCGCGGGTCGTTGGTCGGTTCGTGGCGAATCTCCATTTTTTCATCTCCAATAGTTTTTTTCACCAGAGCCGCGATCTCATCCAAAGAGAAGTTGTGGTATCCAGCATTGAAAGCTTCGCCGTGAATTTTTTCCCGGGGCGCCTCAAGCAGTGTTTGGTAGGCCCGAACCATATCCCCAATTTCCAGATTTGGTCTGAGTTGAGGTCCGCCAAACACCCGAATCACCCCGTTGATCAGGGCATTGATCGTGAGGATGTTGACGACGAGATCCAACCTAAGTCGGCGGGCGTATCCGCAGACCGTGGCAGGGCGTATGATCGTCCAGCAAGTTTCCTCTGGAAGCTTGGCCTTTGCCAACCGATGTTCGCACTCGAGCTTAAATTTCGAATAGTCGGTCAAAGGCTCAGGCAGAGTATCTTCTACAACATTCGGTTCCGACTTTACGCCATAGATGCTGGATGAACTGGCATAAATGAACCTCTCAGCCTTGGTCTGCCTTACCGCCTCGAGCACGTGATCAAACGCATCCAGATTTATGCTCTTTCCTAAGGACGGATTAAGCTCAAAGGAGGGATCGTTGGAAATACAGGCCAAATGGATGACGGTGTCACAACCCCGCGCTCCCTCGACCATCGCTTTGCGGTCGCGCAGATCTCCTTTGATTATCTGTAATTCAGGATGGGCATCCAGGACATCTTCCCCGTAAAGAAAGAGGTCATACGCGCGAACCTGATGGCCTTGGGCAAGCAAAGCGGGAACGAGAGCAGAGCCCACATACCCTCCCGCGCCAGTGATGAAAATTGTTTTGGATTTTTTTGTCATAAATTAAGAGAGGTATTTAAACCAGTCGCGGGTAGCTTCCGCAATCGTATTCGGCTCCCATAGGGGAGCGTCCCGCCAGTCATCGATCACGGCAAGCATCCTGCCAACCCCCTCCTCCAAGGATATTTTTGGGTTCCAACCGACTTCTCGTCGAATCCGCGTGATATCGGCAAAAGTGGAATCGGGCTCCCCTGGTCGTTTGGGCACGTACACCACCGGGCCCCCCAATAGTTCCACCAATCGGCTGACGCTGTAGGTATGACCTGAACCAATATTGAGAATCTCGCCCGAGACCTTGCTGGCAGCAGCGGCCACAAAGGCATCCGCAACGTCACTCACAAAGGTGAAGTCCCGGGTTTGTTTTCCATCCCCCACCACGGTGAAGGGCTTCCCCGCCAATTTTTGCTTCAGGAAAACGCCGAACACAGCGCCGTAGGCTCCGGTGGTACGACTCCGTGGCCCATAGACATTGAAAAGGCGAAGAGATAAAGCGGGCATTTTGTAGACTTGGGCCCAGTGCATGGTTAGCTCTTCCCCCATCATTTTGGTCAAACCATACGGATGGCGAACCGAACAAGGTGCGGTTTCGGGAGTTGGATAAGTCTCGGGAATGCCGTAGCAGGTGGAACTTGCAGTGTAGATGAATCTCTTCACAGACAAAGCCCGAGCGCATTCCAATGCATCAAAAGTCCCGTCCACATTGACCTCAAAATACTCCCGTGGATTGACGATGGAAGGGACCAAATCGGCCCGACCCGCTAGATGAAAAAACCAGTCTAGCCCCCCCGAGGGCAGGTCCGCTGGCTTGAGGCCTACAACGCTTTTCTTAAGAAAGGAAAAGTTTTTATTTTTTTGGGCAAGGTCGAGATTTTTCATCCGGCCCGTGGAAAGGTCGTCCACTCCGGTCACGGAATGTCCCGCCGACAAAAGCGCATCCGTTAGGTGACTTCCAATAAAGCCGGCTGCGCCGGTAACCAAACATCTCATGACTTAGCTCAGAAGGGACATCGCGCCCTTAAGAACGCTCGTTTTGGAGATCGGCCTTTCGTTGCCAACGATACCCACGGCCTCCGCTCCGGCCAGCTGCCCAAGGAGCGTCGCCAGATCCAGCGGCAACCGTTTTGCCACAGCCAGTGTGGCCATGGAAATAAACGCGTCCCCAGCTCCCACGGTATCAACCACTGCCCTCGCCAAAGGTTCGCACCGAACAAAACCTTCCCGCGGACTCCACCCAATCGTCTCCACGCTACCTTGAGTAAGCCAAGCAGCCCTGGAACGCAGAGTGCGCGCAAGCACCTTGAGCTCTTTTTCAAAAAGAATTTTTTTATTACCTGCAGCGAGATGCATTTCCGTCGAGTCGAGAGCAAACGCATCTGCTCGGCGATACTTACGGTTGATTAGGTTAAAAGCAAAGTTATTGCTGTTGGTCTGGCAATTGACCACCAGCATTCGCGCTTCCTTTTGAAGGTATTTACGAATCGAGGGGGTCAAAAGACCGTGGCCGAAATCCATAATGAGAACCACATCTGCCTTTGGCACTACCTTTCGCAGGCGCCGCAGCGCCTCTTTTTCCATGGCAGGCGTGATGCCGTCCTCACGGAGATAATTTACCGAAAACAGTTTGGACAACTCTTTCCCCTCCATTCGAGGATCCACAAATCTTTGCTTCACGATTGAAACATAATTCGGATCGCGAACGCTTAGATTTCCCCCTTTCTTGATTGTCCGACCCACAAGCTGGGAGACCCAAGATTCGGTCCCCAGAGCTCCAAGAAGTTGAGTGCGTGGCGCAAACTGCAGGAGATGGCTGTATACTGCCAAAGCACCTCCACCTTGGGTTTCTTCTCTCATGAATCGGCAGGAAATGATTCGGTTTTTCGATGTTAAACCTTGGATAGCTACCGTGGAGTAGCGATCGAAAATAATGTCTCCCACAACAAGAATTCGGAGATCTTTGAATCCCTCGACCGCCTTCCGAAGTTTTTCCCCGGATGTGTGTTTGGATATGCTTTTACAGAAGTCGGTCAGGCTCTTGGAGCGCGTCTCTAGGCCATCTCTTAAAAGCTTGGAAGAGCTAAAAACTACCGATCCCACATACGCTACTTTTCCCCCGCATCGCCGCACGGAACGAATATCTTCCGAAAGTTTGCCGGAGACGTCCCCAGTCTTGTCTTTGTATTCCATGCCTTTGCAGTAAATGTCGGGGCGAACTGCCTCAATCGCTTCTTTGGCGGCCGGAAAGGGGACCACGGAAACCAGATCCACACATGAAAGACCGGCCAAGAATTTGGCCCGAAGTCGGTCACTAAAAAAAGGGCGTCCAGGACCTTTTTTGACGTGATTTCCTGCAGTTAGGGTCACGACTAAAAGGTCGCCCAACGCACGAGCTTCTTCAAAATGGACAAGGTGGCCAGGGTGAATGAGATCGAATGTCCCATGGCAATGAACCACCCGTTTTCCACCTCGTCTCAAGCGAGAGACGGTTTCCCTTAGACGATCGAAAGACTCAATTTTGGCACTCATTGGAATTATCCTTGGAGAACTTTCATCAAGAGATGGCCAACGATCATATGGAGATCTTCCACTGCCTGCATGTCGTGAATGGGGAAGTGAATGGGCAGATCCGCTAGGGCTTTTGCCCCACCGCCGTCGTATCCCAGAAGAGCCACCGAAGTAACCCCCAGCTTTTTAGCAGCTTTCAGCGCCTGGATAATGTTGGGGGAATTTCCGCTCCCGGAAAAAACCAACAATAGATCCCCGGACTCGGCAAGGACCTCCAACTGCTTTAAAAAAACATTTTCAAATCCAACATCATTGCCTAGGCAGGTCAAAACAGAAGGGTTGGCCGCAAGGGAGTGCACCCGAAATGCCCCACGGCCCTGCTGATTCACCCCGTAAATAAGATCCGTGGCCAAATGATTCGCGTTGGCCGCACTGCCTCCGTTCCCAGCCAAAAAGAGGTTTCCTTTTTTTCTCCTTAAATTTTCAAAGTGTTCGCATGCCTTAGGCCAAGCAGGGTCCTTCGTCAGAACTTGAAAGCCCTGAAGAATCAATTCTTGGTATTTATGCAGCAGTGTTACAGGGTTCAAACGTCTCGCCTTTAGAGGGTTAATATGGCTAAAATATTGATTCTTTGAAAGAACTTAAAAAGATATGGGCGTTTGGGATTCCCTATCTAAGGCCGTACCGATTCCGATTTGTCCTAGGGATTGCCTTAAGTATCTTTTTCGGTGTTTCCAACGGTTTGTTTGTTTTGTCGATCAATACCTTGTTCAACCGTTTGACCCCCACTCCAGCTCAAACTCCGCCGGTGGCCCAGATCGAATCAACCCCCGCCACCGAACCCGCTTCCTTCGAGAAAAAGATTAAGGCCGCTCTGAAAGAAAAAACAGCAGCCATAGGCAAGAGTTTCCAAGCCGCTTCGGACGAGTGGCTCCCGCGGATGGGGCAGAAAATCACCTGGAAACAGATGCTCGGCGGCTTTTCACTCCTCCCCCTCGTCATGGGCCTTCGGGCTATGGCCAGCTACTTTAGCACCTACTGCCTGACTTGGGTCAGTGCTCGAGTCATCCGAGACATGCAAGTCGCCGCCCTGCGTAAGGCCCAAGAACTTTCCATGGCCTTTTTTCAAAAAATGTCGGTCGCAGACCTTTATGCAAGAATTACTGCCGACACCAGTGCCATCTATGCCGCCATGACTAATGGATTTATCGACACCATCCGCGAGCCTTTTGCTGTTTTGAGTATTCTGATCAGCATGCTGATCATCGACTGGAAGCTGACTCTCATTTCCGTCTGCATGCTGCCTCTGGTCGCTGTTCCTGTGGTTTCAAGTGGTCGGCGACTGAAGGCTCTGACCAAGAAGTTTACCGGCTTAACCGTTACCCAAAGTGGCGGACTTTTAGAAGCTCTGGCTGCAGTCCGTATCGTTAAAGCCTATGCGATGGAAGCTCTCCAACTGCGATCCTTCCGTGAGCAAGCGAATCTCGGAGTAGAGATGAGCGTGAAGACAGCCCAGACCCGAAATCTACTAAATCCCCTGATCGAGATTTTGGCTATGCTCGGGATCGGCTTTCTCCTCATCTTCGTTTTCTCCACCAGCGCTAAGCCCGGTAATCTAGTAGCTTTCCTCAGCGCCCTTTTACTCGCTCCCCTCTCAATCAAACGGATTGCCAATCTGCATCTCACCCTGCAGATGACCACCGTCAGCACTCAAAGACTGGAGGAGCTGTTTTCGGAAAAACCTACGGTAGTCGAGCCCTCCAATCCCCGCCCCCTAAAATCCTTCCAAAAGGGGATCCTTCTGCAAAATGTAACCTTCTCTTACGGACATACCGATGTTCTTCACGATATTAGCTTGGAGATTCCCAAAGGGAGAAAGATAGGCCTGGCAGGAGAAAGTGGTTCAGGCAAAAGCACGCTAATCAACCTCCTGATGCGTTTCTACGATCCGACGAAAGGCAGGTTGCTTTTCGACGGCCACGACTTGCGTGACTACGCGACAAAAGATTTACTCCACCAGATGGCTCTAGTCAGCCAGGACGTCGTCCTCTTTAACTTGCCAGTTGGGATTAACATTGGTTTTGGCAAAGAGAATCCAACCCAGCAGGAGATCGAGCAGGCGGCCAAACATGCCTATGCTCACGACTTCATCATGCAGATGCCAGCCGGTTACGACTCTCCATGCGGCGAGCGGGGTCAGCTTCTTTCCGGAGGACAGAAAGCCCGCGTCGCAATCGCTAGGGCATTTGTCCGTAACGCTCCGATCCTAGTTCTCGATGAGCCAACTGCCGCTTTGGATTCTCGTGCAGAAAAAGAGATCCAAACTGCCATCGATTCCTTGGAGGAAGGCAGAACTGTTATCTGTATCGCCCATCGTCTCTCCACTCTGGCCAACATGGATGAAATTATCGTTCTGGATCACGGCCGGATCGTGGAGCGCGGAAGTTTTGAAGAACTTCTCCGAGCCAAGGGTCATTTTGCCAAGATGGCGGAGCAACAGAGGCTAACGGCGTCGAGCTGAAAAAGACGAAGCCTCAAAAGCGGAATTCGGAAAGGCTTTGGATGCAGGGCCTACTTTTTGGACGCAGAGGCCTGCGTCCCTACAGAAGGTTCGGTCGTTCGAGATTCAAGTTTCTGTAGGGCCCCAGGCTCTGGGGCCTTGGCCCCAATCGCCCGATAGAAATTCTACTGCCTTGAACTAGAAACGTATCGATCGGACGACCGGGACGGTCGTCCCTACCGCAGCACCCAGCGATTCAAAATGAATCAGCCTTCTGGCGGGAGTCGCCCCTCGGCGATGGCCCGGCGCCGGTTGATGGGGAATTGCAGCGAAAAAGTTTCTGCTTCCTCAAGCCAGCGAAGTTTTTCCGCTAGTGTCATGCGCATTCCATTAAGCAGCATGGTTCGCTCGGCCCCTTCAAAGTTAGCGTCTTTCCATGCCGGGTGATTGTCGAACTCTTCTTGGGTCATTTCAGTCTTCCAATTTTTTCTAGCATATCGATATCTGCCAGATCCTTCAAGCGACCCGCCTCTTTTTTCATCTGAATCAATGCCTCCCAACCCACGACCCTGGCAATCAGGCCGGGCGCAAGCTCTTGATGCAGCGCGGTCGCGTGTTCCTTGTCGAAATCAAATGGCTCCCTGACAAAGACATCGACTTGAGTTCGAGGGTGCTGATCTGACCAAAACTGCAGAACCAACATTCCCTTTTCCCTTCTCCATAACTCTCTTTTCTGCTCGTCGGCAAAATCCTTTCCGCTGACAGGGATCCGTGCTCGGTACCCAATCTTTTCCATCGCTTCCCAAGCCGCCACGATGTTTTCGGGCTTTAGTTGAATCACCAAATCAAGATCCATGGTCAATCTCACATATCCATGAACATTTACCGCAACCCCACCCACGATAAGATACCTTACCCTAGCTTCATTCAACGTTCGAACAACAGCTTCTACACTTCGGGCTTCCATTCCCCTTTACTACCCGCAATCGGACAAAAACAAACAGGTAAAAGTTATTTTGAAATCCGAAATCACAAATCCACATTCTAATTACGGCTTAGGCGGGATAGGCCGCTTGCTGAGATTATGCTCCAGCAAGCGAGTATGTCGGACGAGGGTGGAGTAGAAGGTGGAAGCGGCGATATAAAAGCCGGGATACCCATCGAGAAATCCAAGCCGGAAGACATAGGCCCGGAAAAATCTCCAGAACGCACGAAAGGTGGCCTCGGCCGGCAACCAACGGGATTTTTTCTTTA
>Ga0209617_10000031_pt1 | contig 46179 bp, 44 predicted proteins | sample LakEriepJuly2011_2_FD_187459 | JGI IMG/M metagenome (GOLD analysis project Ga0209617, IMG submission 187459) | Freshwater microbial communities from dead zone in Lake Erie, Canada - CCB epilimnion July 2011 (SPAdes) (version 2) | ecosystem: Environmental > Aquatic > Freshwater > Lentic >...
GGCACCATGGCCCAACTGCAGGTGATGGCCAAAATCCGCCCGAGCATGTTGATGAAGCCGGCCATCCCGAAGAATGGCGAGCCGCGCACCGGCTTCTCCATGGGTGAGCACGCCGAGCTGATGGCGCGCGAATGGGGCATCCCCCGCGAAGAACAGGACCAGCTCGCCGTGGCCAGCCACGCCAACCTGGCGCGTGCCTACAAGGACGGTTTCTTTGCCGACCTCATCACTCCCTTCAAGGGCGTGAGCAAGGACAACAACCTGCGCGACGGCCTGACCATCGAGAAGCTGCGCTCGCTCAAGCCTTGCTTTGACAAGAAGGTCGCCCCCGGCCAAGGCACCCTGACGCCGGGCAACTCCACGCCCCTGACCGACGGCGCCTCGGCCGTGCTGCTGGGCAGCGAGGAGTGGGCCAAAGCCAACAACCTGCCAGTGCTGGCCTACATCACCTTCAGCGAAGTCGCTGCGGTGGACTTCTTCAACAAGAAGGAAGGCCTGCTGATGGCTCCGGCGTATGCCGTGCCCCGCATGCTGGACCGCGCCGGCATCAAGCTGCAAGACTTCGATTTCTATGAAATCCACGAAGCTTTCGCCGCGCAGGTGCTGTGCACCCTGAAGGCCTGGGAAGACGGCAAGTACTGCAAGGAGCGCCTGGGCCTGGACCAGCCGCTGGGCAGCATCGACCGCAGCAAGCTCAACATCAACGGCTCCTCGCTGGCGGCGGGCCACCCGTTTGCGGCCACCGGTGGCCGCATCGTGGCATCGCTGGCCAAGATGCTGGCGCAAAAGGGTTCGGGCCGTGGTTTGATCTCGATCTGTGCGGCCGGTGGCCAGGGCGTCGTCGCGATCTTGGAACGCTGAGCCAGCGCCCTTAAACTGGGGTTTCGAAACCAAGACAAGCCGCACCCAACGAGGTGACGGCACGAGGAGACACCGATGAGCCAAACCGCAGCCACCGCCCAGCCCGGGCAGTCCATCGTCAACCCGGACGGTTCCACCAACCGCATCTGGTTGTCGTCCTATGTGAAGGGTGTGGCCCACGACATCGACGTCAACAAGTACCAGTCGCTGACGCAGTACTTCGACGAGTGCGTGGCCAAGTTCCGCAACCGCCCGGGCTTCGTGAGCATCGGCACGGAGATGTCGTTCGACCGCCTGGACCGCCTGGTCAAGGCTTTCGCGGCCTACCTGCAAAGCCAGGGCGTGAAGAAGGGCGACCGGGTGGCCATCATGCTGCCCAACACCTTCCAGTACCCCGTGTGCCTGTTCGCGGTGCTGCGCATCGGTGCCATCGTGGTCAACGTCAACCCGCTGTACACGGCACGCGAGTTGAACCACCAGCTCAAAGACTCCGGCGCCGAAACCATCATCGTGATGGAGACCTTCGCCAAGACGCTGCAAGACGCGAAGGCTGGCACCCAGGTCAAGCGCGTGGTGCTGACGCAGATCGGGGATTTGCTCTCCGACGGCTTCGTCAACCTCAAGGGCCGCCTGCTGAACTTTGTGCTGCGCAAGGTGCAAAAGATGGTGCCGGCCTACAGCCTGCCCGGCGCCGTGTGGATGCGCGATGCGATCAAGGCCGGTGCAGCCCACAAGCTGCAGCCGGTGAAGGTGCAGCCCGACGAGCTGGCCTTCCTGCAGTACACCGGCGGCACCACCGGCGTGGCCAAGGGTGCCATGCTGACCCACCGCAACGTGCTGGCCAACTGCCAGCAGGCACTGGCTTTCGCCGAAGGCCAGCTGACGGGTGAAACCGAGACCGTGGTCACCCTCATCCCGATGTACCACATCTTCTCGTTGACGGTGAACGGTCTGATCTTCATGGGCCTGGGGGGGCGCAACATCCTGATCGCCAACCCGCGCGACACCAAGCGCGTGATGATGATGCTCAAGAACGAGAAGTTCTCCGGCATCAGCGGCGTCAACACCTTGTTCGCCTCTTTCCTGGACGACCCGGCCTTCCGCAAGCTGGATTTCTCCAAGCTGAAGCTCCCCATCGCCGGCGGCATGGCCCTGCAACGCAGCGTGGCCGAGCGCTGGAAAGAAGTCACCGGCCAGGCCATCGTCGAGGGCTACGGCCTGACCGAGTGCTCGCCCATCGTGTCGCAAGCCCCTGTGGACATCAGCAAGCCGCGCCCGACCTTCACCGGCTCCATCGGCGTCCCTGTGCCTTCCACCGAGGTGCGCAACCGCCGCGAGGATGGCTCCTGGGCCGACATCGGTGAGCCGGGCGAGCTGTGCGTGCGCGGCCCGCAGGTCATGAAGGGCTACTGGAACCGCCCGGAGGAAACCGCCAAGGTCATCGACAGCGAAGGCTGGCTGGCCACGGGCGACATCGCCGTGATGGACGAGCAGGGCTTCCTCAAGATCGTGGACCGCAAGAAGGACATGATCCTGGTGTCGGGCTTCAATGTGTACCCCAACGAGATCGAAGACGTGGTCGCCATGCACCCCGACGTCAAGGAAGTGGCGGCGGTGGGCGTGCCCGACGAGGTCGCCGGTGAGCGCGTGAAGATCATCGTGGTGCCGCGCAACCCGGGCCTGACCAAGGAGGCCTTGCTGGAGCACTGCCGCAAGAACCTGACGGGCTACAAGATGCCGCGCATCGTCGAGTTCCGCAACGAAGAGCTGCCCAAGACCCCCGTGGGCAAGATCCTGCGTCGCGAACTGCGCTGAGCCTCCTGCCGCTCTTGGCCCAGTCCGCATGACCCAGCCTGCCGACTTCCTTTTCCACCACCGCCTGCGCGTGCGCTGGGTGGAGGTGGACGCCCAGCAGGTGGTCTTCAACGGCCACTACCTGACCTACCTGGACGTGGCCGTCACCGAGTTTTGGCGGACGGTTGGCCTGCCTTATCCGGATGCGATGCGGCACGTGGGTGGCGACATCTTCGTGCGCCGCAACACGCTGGAGTACCACGCGCCTGCGCGCCTGGACGACTGGCTGGACATCGGCATGCGTTGCGAGCGCATCGGAACCTCGTCCATCACGCTGAGCTGGGCCCTGTGGTCGCAAGGCCGCTTGCTGGTCACGGGCGAGGTGGTCTATGTGTTCACCGACCTGGCCTCAGGGCGCTCGGCCCCGGTGCCCGAGGCGGTGCGTCACCAACTGGACGCCCACGAGCAGGGCGCGCCTGTCACCCAGCTGGTGTGCGGCCCCTGGGCGTCACAGGCCGATGCGGCGCGGGCGGTGCGCCTGGCCGTGTTCGTCGGCGAGCAGGGCATCCCGGAGTCCGAAGAGTGGGATGCCGACGACGCCACCGCGGTGCACGCCGTAGTGCGCACCCTGGCGGGCCTGCCGCTGGCCACGGGGCGCTTGATCTTGTCGGGCGAGGCTGGCACTGAAGCTGACACATCGCACGCCCGCATCGGTCGCATGGCCGTGCTGCGCAGCGCGCGCGGCATTGGCCTTGGGCGCGAGGTCTTGCAAGCCCTGATCGCACAGGCACGTCAGCGCGGCGTCCAGCACATCGGCCTCCACGCGCAGCTCAGCGCCATGCCGCTGTATGCTCAGGCGGGGTTCGTGCCTTTGGGCGAGGTGTTCGACGAGGTTGGCATTCCGCACCAGCGCATGACGCTGGCGCTGTGAGGCCCTCAGATCAGGCTCACACCTTGATGTTGAAGCCCGGTGCGGCCTTGATCAAGCTGCGCGCACGCTGCCGCCGCTCCTGAACCTCGGCCATCACCTGCTGGTCGTCGTGCTCCGAGATGTCGCTGGCCTCGAAGGCCTCATCGCTGCGCATGCTGGGTGGCGGCAGGGTGGCGTCCAGCCGGGCCACTTCGGCCTGCGCCATGGTGTGGCGCGGCGGCCAGTTTTTCAGCGTCACACGGCGCAGCAAGGCCAGGCCAGATTGCGCGGCAAAAGTGCGCTCCATCACGTGGGTCACCAAGCGCTTGTTGACGCGCTCGGTGACGATGACGGTGGAACAGCGTGTGCCGTACAAGCCATTGCCAGAGCGAATGAAGGCCGATGACAGCATCTTCTCCCATTCGGGCGAGACGCCGGTGCGCGGGAGTTGCTCGTCTGGCGCCTGGGACGGATCCGCCAGCGCGTCGAACAGGCTGTGTGCCAGTTCGTCCGCGTCCTGGCTCTCCGGGATGGCGCGCTTGAGTTGCCCTTTGAGTGCTTGAACCTTGGGCCAAGGCGTGTTGAGCTGGGCGTTCGACAGGCCGAAGATGCCGCGCTGCAGCCGCTCTGGATACAAACGGCGGTTGTTGATCCAGTAACACTCGCCCTGGGCAAAGTCCAGCGCGATCATGTTGAAGCCGTTATGACCCGACATGGCCAGGCGCGGCCAAAGCATGGACATGTGCTGATCCCCCTTGAGCCATTGCGGCACGATCTGGCCCCGCGAGGGGGCCTGCGGGTCCATGTCGTGAGGGTCGCGGATGTTGGTGATCATGCCCAGACGCCCCAGCGCGGTCAGCCCCAGCCAAGTGCCACCAGCCTGCAGGTCGCGGCCACCCAGGATGGCCGGGCCACCGGTCTCGGGCTCCCACCAGCCCAGGCGCGCGGCGGGGCGGTCGAAGAACTCATCTCGGTTGGCCGCCATCACGAAAGGGAAGCGGCTGCTTTGGTCAAGGGCGAAGGCTATGAGACACATGGCAGTTCCTCACGCGGTGTGAGTGGTCAACGGTGGGGTCAAAGGCATCGTCATCGGCACAAAGGTTTCGACATGGCGTGCCCCGATCAAGCCGCTCGGCAGCTCGCTGGCCCGGGCCGCGATGGCCAGCGCGAGCACGGAGGAGACCCCGTCAGGGTGCCCGTAGGTTTCCATCCAGGTGTCTTCTGCAGCCTCGGTCTGGGCGCCGACGTCGGCGCGACGCATCAGCGTGGCTTGCAGCCCTGGCCACTGCTGCACCAGCGCTGCTTGCATGGCCTGCACAGCCAGAGCCGCCGCAGGACTGTTCGCGTGAGGCACCCGGTAGTAAACGAATTGGGCTGGCAGGGCGGCTGGGTTGGACATGTTGATCGTGGTGTCCGGCATGTCGATCGGACTGCGCAAAGCGTAACCCAAGCGATCTCAGTCGGCGCCAGGCTGCCCGCAGCCGCGAGACCAAGCGCGCCCGAATGCCGTTAAGGAGTTGACAGGGGGCGAAATTATGCCGCTGGCGGCTCCTGGGGCAAGGCGTATGGCAGGGCAGCCCATTCCACCAGAGGGCCTGTGAGCGACCCGGCACGCACCGCCGTTTGCCAGGCCGCGAGCTTGATCTCCACCAGGGCCGAGTGCGCCAGGCTGGGCGCGCTGCCGTCGCTGGAGGGGATGGCAGCAGACTGGATCACCAGGCCAGCGGGCTGACTCGGGTCGCTCTCTGCGAACAGCTCCTGGCCTGGCTGCAAGGCTGCGTCGCTGTGGACCAGCACCGCCCGGCGCTTGATGGTGCCTCGGTACTGGCTGCGGGCCACGATTTCCTGACCGGGGTAGCAGCCCTTCTGAAAGTTCACGCCACCCAGCAGTTCGAAGTTGACCATCTGGGGCACGAACTGGTCGGCCGTGGCGGCCTGGATGCGGGGCACCGCGCTCATCACGTCCAGCCAGTCCCAGGCGGGTGCAGGCAGCACGGGCAAGCGCGCCTGCAAGGCCTCGGCCTCGGCCTGAGGCCCCACCCACAGCCAGCGCGGCACGCCCAGCACGGCAGGCAGGCTCACCAGTTGACCGCCCAGGCAGGTGCGAACGGGCCAGGGGGCATCTGCAGCTGACGCAGCGGTGAATGTGGAGGATGCGGCTGGAGCATCGTCGGCCAACAGGGCGTGCACCTCGGCACCGGCCAGGCCCAGAACGCGCAGCGTGTCACGGCCATCGCTCAGGCGGGTCTTGGCGCGCAGCACGAACATCGACAGGCGCTTGAGCAAGGGTGGCAGCACGCTGGCATCGCACAGCAGCCAGACGGTGTCGGCGTCAGGGCGCAGGGCGATGGCGCTGGCCAGCATGCGCCCCTTGGCCGAGCAGTAGGCCGCCAAGCGGGCCTGGGTCGCGTCCAGGTGCTGGATGTCCTGGCTGAGCTGGCCGTGCAGGAAGCTGGCCGTGTCGGGGCCCATGGCCTGCAACACGGCCATGTCGGGCAGTGCCAAGGCGCCGCGCCACGCGGCGGGGGAGGGCAGGGGCCAATCAGAAATGGAAGAGGTTGTGGTGGTCGAGCTCATGCAGGTCATTATGATCACGGTCCTGATGCACCCGCAAAACACACGGAGGACGACCCTCCGCACAGGCGTCTTTCTCGGCGCACCCCGCGGCGCCTGTCTGGCGTTGGCGCGAACCCGTGGGCGTCACGCGCACGGCGGCTTCGTCGCGTCTGCTCTGGCGTTGTTGGCGACCTTGGCCCTGGCGGTGTCGGCGGGGATTTGGTGGTGGCTCAACCAGCCCTTGCGCCTGAACGCGCCCACGGTGGAGCTGTCGGTCGAGGTGGGCAGCACGCCGCGCGATGTGGCTCGGGCCTGGACTGCCGCTGGCGTCGATGCGCCTGCCTGGATGCTCTATGAGTGGTTCCGCTGGTCGGGGCAATCCCGCCAGATTCGTGCCGGCAGCTACGAACTGGAGACAGGCGCCACACCGCGCGACCTGCTGCGCATGATGGTGCGGGGCGACGAGCGTCTGGCCACGGTCAAGCTCATCGAGGGCTGGACCTTCAAGCGCTTCCGCGCCGAACTGGCCCAGGCCGAGGGCCTCAAGCCCCTGACCCAGGGCATGGGCGAGGCCGAGCTGATGGCCCAAATCGGTGCCCCTGGCGTACCGGCCGAAGGCCAGTTCTTCCCCGACACCTACGCCTACGCCAAAGGCAGCACCGACCTGGCTGTATTGCAACGTGCCCACCGGGCCCTGCGCAAGCAGCTGGATGCGGTCTGGGCGCAGCGTGCCGCAGGCAGCATGCTGGCGTCGCCGCAGGAGGCGCTCGTCCTGGCGTCGATCGTCGAGAAGGAAACCGGCCGCGAGTCCGACCGCCCGATGATTTCGTCGGTCTTTCACAACCGCCTGCGCATCCGCATGCCCTTGCAGACCGACCCCACCGTCATCTACGGTCTGGGCGACGCCTTCGATGGCAATCTGAGGCGCGTGCACCTGCAGACCGACACGCCCTTCAACACCTACACGCGCCCGGGCTTGCCACCCACGCCCATCGCCATGCCAGGCAAGGCAGCCTTGATCGCCGCGGTGCAGCCCGCCAGCTCCAAAGCGTTGTATTTCGTGGCCCGCGGTGACGGCAGCAGTGCCTTCAGCGCGACACTGGCTGAGCATAATCGCGCGGTGAACCAGTACCAACGCGCCAGAAAGGGTCCATGAGCACAGGCCGATTCATCTCCTTCGAGGGCATCGACGGGGCGGGCAAAACCACCCACATCGACGCTGTCGAGCAGGCCTGGCGTGCGGCCGGTCACGAGGTGGTGCGCACGCGCGAGCCCGGTGGCACGGCCCTGGCCGAGTCGCTGCGCGAACTCGTGCTGCACCAGCCCATGGACGCCCTGACCGAGGCCTTGCTGGTGTTCGCGGCGCGGCGTGACCACATCCAGCAGGTGATCGCACCGGCGCTGGCCCGAGGGGCCTGGGTGCTGTGCGACCGCTTCACCGACGCCACCTTCGCCTACCAGGGCGCTGGCCGGGGCTTTGACCTGCAGGTGCTGGCGCAACTGGAAGGCTGGGTGCAGCAAGGCTTGCAGCCCGAGTTGACCCTGCTGTTCGACCTGCCGCCAGCCGTCGCCGCAGCGCGACTGCGCGATGCGCGCCAGCCCGACCGCTTCGAGGCCCTGGACGAAGCCTTCTTCGAGCGCGTGCGCGGCGGCTACCTGGCCCGCCAGGCAGCGGATCCGCAGCGCTTCGCTTTGGTCCAGGCCGATGCCGATCCGCAGGCCGTCGCAGCACAAGTGCGGGTTGCCTTGCAGTCACGGGACCTGGCATGAAGGGGCGCAAGGAAAGCGACGAGGGCGGGGTGCCTGAGGCCGCGCAAGACACGCTCTGGCCCTGGCTGCACGTCCCCTTGGCGCAGGCCTTGCAGCAGTTGCACAGCCACGCGGTGTTGCTGCACGGCCCGGAGGGCGTCGGGCAGTTCGAATTCTCGCTGGCGCTGGCACGTGCCTGGCTGTGCGAGCAGCCTGCTGGCAATGACGCCGGCGGCGCACCCGTTTTGAAGCCCGCCTGCGGCCAGTGCGTTTCCTGTAAATTGATGAACGCGGGCTCCCACCCTGATTTCCACCTGGTGCTGCCCGAGGCCTTGCAGGCCAGCTTGGGCCTGGGCGGCAGCGAGGGCGGTGCAGAAAACGGTGCCGATGGGAACAGCGACGGCGGCGGCGAGAAAAGTGGCGAGAAGGGCAGCAAGTCCCGCAAGCCCAGCCAGGAGATCAAGGTCGATGCCATCCGCGCGGTGGTGCAGTTCTCGCAGAGCACCACCTCGCGTGGCCGTGCCAAGGTCGTGATGGTCCACCCGGTGGAGCGCATGAACATGGTCGCGGCCAACACCTTGCTCAAGACGCTGGAAGAGCCGCCCGGTCGGGTGCGCTTCGTGCTGTCGGGCTCGGCCCTGGAGCAGCTGCTGCCCACGGTGCGCAGCCGCTGCCAGGCCTGGCGCCTGAGCCTGCCCGATGCCGATGTGGCCGCCGACTGGCTGGCGCGGCAATTGAAATTGAGCCCGGAGGATGCTGGTGTGCTGTTGGCCGCGGCAGGCGGTCAAGCCCTCAATGCCCGTGACCGCTTCGCGCAAGGCCTGGACGCCCGCAGCTGGGTGAGCCTGCCCCGTGAGCTGCAACAAGGTCAGGCGACCACCCTGTCGCAGTGGCCCTTGCCCTGGATGGTCGAGAGCCTGCAGAAGCTTTGCCATGACCTCGCCCGCACAGCCGTGGGTGCCCAGCCGCGCTATTTCCCGGCCGACTGCCTGCCGCCGCCGCCCGAGATGTCGCGCCTGCAGCAGTGGTCGCAGGAACTGTCTCGCCTGGCGCGCCATGCCGACCACCCCTGGAACCTGCCCCTGAAGGTCGAAACCTTGGCGCTGCAAGCCCGGGCCGTCATGCGGGTCAAGCCAGTGCGGGGAAGCCCTCAGGCCTGAGCGGGCACAAGCTGTGTCAGAAGGTAAAGCCGGCCGTGTCTCGGGTGGATTTCACGGGCGATCGGCCGACCTCAGCGCTACACTTCGTCCGATGAGTGAGTTCCAGACCACCGCCATGCCCTCGGCCTTTGCGCCCATGATCGGCAAGGCCTCCAGCAGCACCGGCCCCAGCTTGACCGCTGGTGGTGCGCCTACGGCAGGCGCCATGGCCCGCCCCAGCGTGATCCAGTTGGTGTTCCGAGAGAAGGGCGCGCTTTACGCCGCCTACATGCCGGCGTTCACCGATGGCGGTTTGTTCGTGCCCACCACGCGCGACTACACCCTGGGCGATGACATCTACCTGTTGCTGTCCCTGCCTGAAGACCCCCAGCGCTACCCCGTGGCCGGCAAGATCGCCTGGATCACCCCGGCCAACGCTTCTGGGGGCCGCACCCAGGGCGTCGGTGTGCGCTTCCCGGCAGACGACAAAACTCGCCTGCTGCGCGTCAAGATCGAGCAGATCCTGGGCACCAACATCTCTTCGAGCAAACCGACCCAGACGATCTGACGGCCATCGGATGGCCATCTGAGGCATGATCGCAGGTTGCGCATCTGGCGCATCACACCTGCTTTGCATCATGTTCGTTGACTCGCACTGCCACCTCAATTTCCCCGATTACGCCCAGACCCTGGACCAGGTCCGTGCCGACATGGCCGAGGCCCGCGTCGATCGGGCGCTGTGCATCAGCACCACCCTGGAAGAATTTCCGCAAGTGCAGGCCCTGGCCGCGCGCTTCGACAACTTCTGGGCCACGGTGGGCGTCCACCCCGACAACGAAGGCGTGCAAGAGCCCACGCTCGAAGACCTGGTCGAGCGCAGCCGCCTGCCTCGTGTGGTCGGCATCGGTGAAACCGGTCTGGACTACTACCGATTGGGCGAGCGCACCGTGGTCGACATGGCCTGGCAGCGCGAGCGCTTCCGCGTGCACATCCGCGCCGCGCGCCAGACCGGCCTGCCCTTGGTGATCCACACCCGCGAAGCCAGCGCCGACACCCTGAGCATCCTGCGCGAGGAGGGCGAGGGACACGTGCGTGGCGTCTTCCATTGCTTCACCGAAAGCGTGGCTGTGGCCCGCGCCGCCCTGGACCTGGGTTTCTACATCTCGTTTTCAGGCATCCTCACCTTCAAGAATGCCGTCGAGCTGCGCGAGGTAGCGAGCTTCGTGCCGCTCAACCACTGTCTGATCGAAACCGACAGCCCCTACCTGGCACCCACGCCACACCGGGGCAAAACCAACTCACCCGCCTATGTGGCGCTGGTGGCCCGCCAGCTCGCCGCCATCAAAGGCTGTGACGAAGCCGAAGTCGGGCGCGTCACCAGCGAGAATTTCGAGGATTTGTTCTCGTTGGTGCGCCGCAGCTGAGGGTTTGGCCATGCTGTTTGCCTGACGGCCTGTCAGACAATTTCTGACAGGCGGCATGGTTGTTTGGCGACTACCACCAACCGCCTCTGATCCCTACAGTGAGTCCCATCGCAACGGACATTTTTCACACAGAGGCACCCCATGCAAAAGCAAAGCTTGTACGCCAATCCCTTCGCCCTGATGATGGACCCTCAGGCTGTGCTGGAGGCCATGGAGCGTTCGGAGCGCCTGAACCGCCTGCAAAGCCGCGTGTGCCGCCCGCTGGACAAGCCGCTGATCCCGATGGTGGGTTCGGACGATCAGGAGATCGAAGCCAGCGACATCGAGCTGCCGGAAGAAAGCGTCTCGGCCCAGTGAGCCAGACAGCGCGTCGGATGCACGACGCTGGCGCGGCTCACAGCGCCTGAGGCCAGCGTGCCTCCAGATGTCGCCCCAGGCGCGCCAGTGCCAGGCACATGAGGGCATAGACCAGCCCCACGAACAGGTAGGCCTCGAAGTAGAAGGCCCGCCAGACCGGGTCCCCGCTCAGGCTGAGCGAGAGGCCGCCGGTCAACTCGTGCAGGCCGATCACCATCACCAGCGAGCTGTCCTTGAGCAGCCCGATGGCATGGCTGGTCAGCGCAGGCAACACGGCCCGCAGGGCCTGTGGCAGCACGATGCGACCTTGTGTCGCCCACCATCCCAAGCCCAGCGTGTGAGCGGCTTCGCTCTGTTCTTTCGGCACCGTCTGCAGGCCGCCTCTGACGATTTCCGCAAGGTAGACCGCCGAAAACACACTGAGCACGGCCGTGGCGCGCCACAGCAGCGCGGGTGCCTCGCCTTGCGGCCACAGCAGCGGCAGCAAAAATGCGGCCATGAAGAGCAGGGTGACGACCGGCACGCCGCGCACGCCTTCGATGAAGGCCACCGCAGGCCAGTGCAGCCAGCGCCTGGACGAGCGTCGCGCGAGCGCCAGGCCGATGGCCAAAGGCCAGGACAGCAGCCAGCTCAGGCCGAACAGCATCAGCGTCAAGGGCAGGCCGGCGGGCTGCCAGGGTTGTCCAGGCGTCGATTCGATGACGCGACCCAGCAGCCACTGTGGCCCTTTTTCGGCCACCACGCCCCAGCATGCGCCCTGGTGCTGCAAGGCTTGGCACGCGGCGGCATCGGCGCGGAACTCGGCGCGCCACACGGCCCAGCCCAGCCATTGCCACAGCAGCCACCCGACCAGGAGCAGGCCCAGCCCGCTGGAGACCGTTTTCACCACGGGCGCGACGGCCTTCAAGGCTGACCTCCCCGCAGGCCCTGGCGGGCGTTGAAGGCGTTCATGGCGGCCGACGTCAGCAGCGACATCGCCAGGTACAGGGCCATCATCACCGTCACGCATTCCACCGCACGTCCGGTCTGGTTGAGCGTGGTGTTGCCGATCGAGACGAGGTCTGGGTAGCCCACCGCCACGGCCAGCGAGGAGTTCTTCACCAGGTTGAGGTACTGGTTGGTGGTGGCCGGCACGATGGTGCGCAGCGCCTGCGGCAACAGCACCCGGCGGATGACTTGCCAGCGCGTGGCGCCCAAGGTCTCGGCGGCTTCGAGCAGGCTGGTCGACACCGCCTCGATGCCGCTGCGGAACACCTCGGCCAGGAAAGCGCCGGTGTAGACGCTCAAGGCAAGCATGACGGCCAGGAACTCGGGCGTGACCGCACCGCCACCCTGGACGTTGAAGGTGTCTTGCACGGGCCAGGACCAAGCCCATTCCCCATCGCCCATGGCCGGCCATGGAAAGGCCAGGCCGCCCTTGCTCAGCCACACGCCCGGCAGCAGCGGCAGCGCCTCGTTGGCGTCCGGCAGCCATTCCACCAGTAGCAGATACCAGATCAAGAGTTGAAGCAGCAGGGGCACGAGGCGCACCGTGTCCACGATGCCGCTGCTCAGCAGGCGCCAACTGCGCGAGGACGAGCCTCGCCCCAGTGCCAGCAACAACCCCAGCACGGTGGCCAGCAGCAGGGCGGGCAGGCTCACGCGCAGGGTGTTGCCCAGGCCGACGAGCAGGGCGCGCCAGACGGGCTGCGTGGCCTCGAAGGCGAACAGCCCGGTTTCGCCGATGTCAAAGCCCGCGGGCTGGAGGAGGAAGTCCCAGGTGGACACGTTGGTGGGGGCTCAGCGCACCGGCGGCGCGTAGATCAGGCCGCCCTGGCTCCAGGGCCGGTTGACGCCGCGTGGCAGCTTCAGGGGCGACTGCGCACCGACGTTGCGCTCGAAGATCTCGCCGTAATGGCCCACCGCTTTGAGCGCGCGCAGCGACCAGGCTTTGTCCAGGCCCAGCAGCTTGCCCATGTCCTCGCCACTGCCCACCAGGCGTTGGATGGCCGGGTCGTCTGAGGCCTTCATCGCATCTGCTTGGGCCTGGGTGATGCCCAGCTCTTCTGCTTCTTGAAGTGCGAAAACCGTCCACTTGACGATGGCGAACCACTCGTCGTCACCGCGCCGCACCACGGGACCCAGCGGCTCCTTGGAGATCAGGTCGGGCAGCACGGCGTAGTCAGCGGGGTTGGGGGACTCCTTGCTGCGGATGCTGGCCAGCGCCGACGCATCGGCCGAATAGGCCTGGCATCGGCCAGCGAACAAGGCCTTGAAACCGGCCTCGTAAGTGTCGAACACGATGGGCTTGATGCCCAGCTTGTGGGAGCGGGAGAAATCCGCCAGGTTCTTCTCGGTGGTGGTGCCCGACTGCACGCAGACCTGCGCGCCCTTGAGTTGGCCCGCGCGCGTGACCTTGAGCTTGGTGGGCACGAGGAAGCCTTGGCCATCGATGTAGGTGATGGCGGTGAAGTGGAAGCCCAGCGAAGCATCGCGCGTCAGGGTCCAGGAGGTGTTGCGCGAGAGCACGTCGATCTGGCCGGACTGCAGCGCCGCGAAGCGCTGTTGCGAGTTCAGCGGCACGAAGTTGACCTTGTCGCCATCTCCCAGCACGGCGGCGGCGACGGCGCGGCAGATGTCCACGTCCAGCCCCGCCCAGCGGCCTTTGGCGTCAGGCGCAGAAAAGCCCGCCACGCCGGTGCTGACGCCACAGTTGATCTGACCGCGCTGGCGGATGCCATCGAGCGTCTTGCCGGCATGGGCCTGGCCCGCGGCAGCCGCGATCAGCACGACCAGGACGGGCCGCCAGGCATGCAGGGAGCGGAGCAGACGCAACAGGTGGGGCAGGGTGGGCATGGCGCAGGTCAACAGGTTGGCAGCAAGGGCGGTGGGCCCCCAGCGGGCCACGCGCCGTCATTGTGGGTCAAAGCACTCAGTTCACAGGCGCTGGGCCAGCAAAGACCGCACCTGGCCATGGTCGTCAAGCACCGCTTGTGGCAAAGCAAACTGGCCTGTGCGCGCCAGCCACTGCTGCACAGCCGGGCCCTGGCCCAGGCCGACCTCGAGCCCCAGCCAGCCGCCCGACCGCAGGAAACGGGGCGCGTCCTTCATCAGCCTTTGCAGGATGCGGATGCCGAAAGGGCCGCCGTCAAAGGCCAGGGTGGGCTCGTGCTGGACGATCTCGGCGGGCATGCTGCCGAGCTTGCCGCTGGAGATGTAGGGCGGGTTGCACAGCAGCAGGTCGGTGTGGCCGAGGAAGTCGGCCGCATCTGCATGGTGGGTGCCACCGTCAAAGGGTGCGAGCAGGTCGCCGCAGCGCCATTGCACGCGATCGCTCAGGCCCAGGCGGCGGGCGTTGGCCTCGGCCAGTGCCACGGCCTCGGGCGAGAGATCGGCACCCCAGACGCGCGCCGTGGGCATGCCCTGCGCCATGGCCAACGCCAGGTTGCCCGAGCCGGTGCACACGTCGATGACGCGGGGGGACGCCATCTCGCGCAGGTGCGCCAGAGCGGCGCGGGCCAGCAGTTCGGTCTCTCGGCGGGGGATCAGGGCTTGCGGGCCCGCCAGCATCTCCAGGCCCATGAAGGTTTGCCGACCGGTCAGGTGCGCCAGGGGGATGCCAGTCAGGCGCTGGGCGATGAGCGCAGCGAGCTGGGCGTCCTGCGCGGTGTCCAGCACGGGCAAGGCCTCAGCGCTCAGGTGGCTGGCAACCTCGGCCGACATGGGCCGTCCGACGGCCAGGTACCACAGCGCTCGCAAGGTGGCTTCGGGCGTCTCCTCGGGCTTGTCGGGCAAGGTCTGCATGGCCGATCGCAGCAAGGCCAGGCGCTCGGCAAAGTCCGCAGCGCTCATGCCTGCACCTCCGGCACGTCGTCCACCAGCGCAGGGCGGGCGTGCAGGTAGGCGGTGGCGCGGCGCTTGGCCTCGATGTCCTGGTACACCGCCTGGGCGTGGGCCTCGGTGATGCCCAGGGCCTGGGCCAGTTCGGCCACCGGGCGCCCCTGGTTGTGGGCCCACAGCGCCAGGTCCATCTGCTGGTGGGGCAGGCTGAAGTAGAACTCGTCCTGGCCTTGCGGCAGGCTGTAGGTGTCGGTCGTGGGCGGCGCGCTGCACACCGATTCGGGCAAGCCCAGGTGGCGCGCCAGCAGGTACACCTGCGTCTTGTACAGGTGGGCGATGGGCTTGATGTCGGCCGCACCGTCGCCGTTTTTCACGAAGAAGCCCTGGTCGTACTCCAGGCGGTTGGGCGTGCCGATCACGGCGCGGTTGAGGCGGTCGGCGTGGAAGTACTCGACCGTTTTGCGGATGCGCTGTTTGTGGTTGGTCGCGGCCACGATTTGCAGGTAGGCCTTCAGCGGCAGGCGTGCCTCGTGCATCTGCCCATCAGGCGACTGCACGATGAGCTTGAAATAGCTGATGCGGCCTTGTGCTGGCGCCGCGCCTGGCTCACCGGCCTGCGCGATGGCGATCTTGCTTTTCCAGTCCGGACCGTAAGCGGGGAAGACGCTGCGCATGGCCTCGTCGCGCCAGCGGTAGCAACCGATGGCCTCGACCGTCGCACCGATGGGCTCCAGCAGCGCGTCGACGCCGAGTTGCTCGGCCACCTCGCGGCCCTTGTCTTCGCTGGACAGGCTGGAATCCTTCTCGGGCATGAGCAGGCCCAGCACCTTGTCGGCCCCCAGGGCGCGCACGGCCAGCGCGGCACACACGGAGCTGTCCACGCCGCCCGACATGCCCAGCACCACGCCACGCTTGTTGAAGCGCCGCAGGGAGGCCACCATGTGCTCGCCGATGCGTTGCACCTCGGCTTCGCAGTCGAGCCTGAAAACTTCGGGCGTGAGGGGGCGTGTGTCGGCGGGTGCGTCGCTCATGTCAGGCTGCCTTCTTGCGCTGGACGTAGGCCTCGATGGCGCTCAGGCAGTCGAGGTTGTCGGGCACCATCTCGTCTTCCTTCACCTCGATGCCGTAGGTTTCCTCCAGGAACATGATCAGCTCGAGGAAGCCGGTGGAGTCAACGATGTGGTGCTCCAGGAAGGAGTCTTCATCGGCAAAGCCTGCTTGTTCGCCCCCCATGAGGAAGCTGTCGGTGATGAAGGCGCGGACGGTGTCTTTGATGGCTGCGGTCATGGTGGGTCCGTGAGATTTCTTGTGGGGTCTGTTGGGTCTGTGCGAGGCCAGGTTGTTCAGGCCAGGCCGGTTTTCTTGATCTTGCCCGTGTCGGTTTTCGGCAAGGCATCGACGAACTCGACGTGCTTGGGCGCCATGAAGCTCTCCAGGCGCGAGAGGCATGCTCGGATGACCTCGCGCTCGGTGAGGGTCACCCCGGGCTGGCAGACGACGAAGGCTTTGACCGCCTGGCCCAGCAAATCATCGGGCACACCGATGACAGCGGCTTCGAACACACCTTCGATGGCGTACAGCGCGTTCTCGACTTCCTTGGGGCTGACCTTCTCGCCACGGCTTTTGATGATGTCGTCCTTGCGGGCCACGAAATAGAGGTAGCCCTCGCTGTCGGTGCGAAAGAGATCGCCTGTGTAAAGCACGGGGACGCCGGCCTGGCCGCCGATGACCGGCCCCGGCTTGAGGCGCTGAGCCGTGGCCTCGGGCTTGTCCCAGTAGCCCAGCATGACGTTGCTTCCCCGCACGACCAACTCGCCCGTGCTGCCATTCGGCAGACGTTGCCCCGCCTCATCGACCAGCCAGACTTCTTCGTTGGGCATGCCGCGACCGACGCTGGTGGGGCGCACATCGAGCTGCTCGGGTGGCAGGTAGGTCACGCGCTTGCATTCGGTCAGGCCGTACATGGAGAACAGCGTGGCCTGTGGGAAAAGGGCCCGCAGGCGCTGGATGTGAGCCTCTGACAAGGCTGCGGCGGTGTTGGTGATCATGCGCAGGTGGCCCAGGTCGAAGCTGGGCAGGGTCTGCAAGTTCATCAGCATGGCGAACATGGTGGGCACACCGGGGAAGACGGTGACCCGCTCGCGCACCATCACTTCCAGCACCTTGACGGGGAAGGTGAAGCTGCGCTCCAGCACCAGGGTGGCGCCCACGCGGGCGCACATCAGCAGTTGGTAGAGGCCGTAGTCGAAGGCCAGTGGCAGGGCGCACAAAACGGTGTCGTCGCCGCGCAGGCCCAGGTAGGTGCTCACCGAGGTGCAGGCCGAGACCATGTTCAGGTGGCTGAGCATCACGCCCTTCGGGTCACCGGTGGAGCCCGAGGTGTAGATGATGGCGGCGAGGTCCTGGTCGATCAGGCCGGCGTCGGTCGCGCGGGTGTCGGTGTCAGGCCCTGCTTCAGGGATGAAGGCGGGCAGGGCGTGTTCGCGTGCATCGATGCCGCCAACGCCGGGGCCATCGGCAGCCTGCAGTCCGCACACCCAGGCCACATCGACCGAGGTGTTTTGCGCCAAGGCCGCACGCCACACACCACGCAAGTTGTCTTGCGTGATCAGCACGCGGGCGCGCGCATCGTTGAGCATGTAGGCCAGTTTGTCGGCCTTGGTCAGTGGGTTGATGGGCATGAAGGCGCCGCCGGCCTGCAGCACGGCCCACACGGTCGCGGCCATCTCGACGCGGTTGTCCATGAACAGGGCGACCCGGTCACCGCGCTGCAGCCCGATGCCTCTCAGGGCCGCTGCCAGTTGCTGCGACCGTTGCAGCAGTTCTCGGAAGCTGTGTCGTTGGCCGTCGCTGACCAGGGCGATGTGGTCGGGGCTTTGGGTGGCGCTGTGCGCGAAGAGGTCGTGGAGGAGCATGGGGTGGGCGCTCAGGGTGTGCGGACGAAACGCTCATGCAAGAGCATGGTGGACAACACGCCCACGAAGGCCATGTTGTCGCCGAATCCAATCGCCCGGCCTTGCGCGCACTTGGCCATGAGCTTGCCCACGGCCTGGGCATCGAACAAACCGGCATCGGCCAGGCGCGCTGGGCTGAGCAGCTCGGCCACCCAGTCCAGCGCACGGCTTTGTTCGAAGAAACAGGCACTGTCGGGCGCACGGTAGGGCTGCTTGGTGCGGGTGCGGATGCCTTCAGGCAGCAGGCCACTGACCGAGCGTTTGAGCAGGTATTTTTCTGTCAGGCCCATGAGCTTGTAGCGCGGCGGCAGGCGGTTGCCGAACTCGATGACGCGGTGGTCCAGGAAGGGGAAGCGCCCTTCGATGGACGCGGCCATGGCCATGCGGTCGCCTTGTGAGCTCAACAGGTAGCCCGACATGAGCGTGTGCGCCTCGATGTACTGGTCGCGCTGCAGTGGCTGCCAGCCCGCGTGAGAGGCCGGCAGATGGGTTTCGAGCGCGGCCAGGTGATTCCAGCCTGCCAGCTGCGCGCGCACATCGGGCGCGAAAAACTGCCAGATGCGCTGGGTGGTCTGCCAGCGCGGGTGGTGACCGAAGTGGGGCTGGTGCGCGTGCTCGGCGCCTTCTGCGAAAAAACGCTGGGCCAGCACCCTTGCGGCAGCGGGCGAGTGGCGCAGGTAAGGGTAGAGCCGGTCGATGAGCTGTGGCCGTGCTTTCGATTGGGGCTGACGCGCCATGAAGCGGCGGATGCGCGCTTCCTTGAAGATGTCGTAGCCGCCGAAGACCTCGTCGGCGCCTTCGCCCGTCAGCACGACCTTGAAGCCCGATTCGCGCACGTGGCGTGCCAGCAGCATCATCGGCGTCGGAGCTGTGCGCAGCACCGGAGCCTCGGTGTGCCAGATGGTGTCGGCAAAGGCCTCGGCGATGTCGGCACGGCTGCAACGCAAGCTGCTGTGCGCGGTGCCCAGGTGAGCGACCAGCTCGGCCTGCTGCGCGCTTTCGTCGAACTCGGCGTCATCGAAGGTCAGCGAGAAGGTGCGCAGCGGTGTATCGGTGAAATGCTTGATGAGCGTGGTGACGATGGACGAGTCCAGGCCGCCGCTCAGGTAGGCGCCCACGGGCACGTCGGCCCGGAGTTGCAGGCGCACGGCATCGACCAGGAGTTCGCGCAGTTCCTCGGCCAGATCTGCAGCATGCGCTTCGCCGTGATCCACGCCGTCGCCAAAGTCCCAATCCCAGTAGCGGTGCATGCGTGCGCTGGCGCGCAGGTCGGGCGCGTGTGCATCCACCACCATGAGGGTGCCGGGGGGCAGGGCGTCGATGCCCTGGAACACGGTGCGGCCGGGCAGGGGGGCCCAGTAGGTGAAGGTCTCGCCCAGGGCGCCCACGTCCAGCGCGCGCGGCACCTCGGGCAGGGCGAACAGCGCCTTGACCTCGGAGGCGAAGGCCAGGCCGTCTGGCGTCCAGGTGAAAAACAGAGGGCGGATGCCGGTGCGATCGCGTGCCAGCACCAGCCTGCGCTGGCGGCCATCCCACAGTGCGATGGCGAACTGGCCGTTGAGGTGGTCCACGAAGGCCTCGCCAACTTGCTCGTACAGGTGGACGATGACCTCGGTGTCGGAATGCGTGCGGAAGGTGTGACCTTGTGCGATCAGCGCGGCGCGCAATTCGATGTGGTTGAAGATTTCACCGTTGAAAACGACCTGGATGGCGCCATCCTCATTGCCCATGGGCTGGTGGCCACCGGCCAGGTCGATGATGCTCAGGCGGCTGTGTGCCAAGCCGACGCGGTGGCCCACTGGGTCTGTCCAGACGCCCTGCCCATCAGGACCACGGTGGGCGAGACGCTGGATCATCGCGGTCAGCGAAGCCTGCTCAACCTGCTTGTTCCGGTTCAACACCCCTGCAATGCCGCACATCCCGTCCCGCCCCGCGTGGTTTCGTCAGCCCCTCAGCGCGGGATGCTGTCATGACCAGAGTGTAAGAGCGTGGCCATGACAAACGAGCGGCAGGGCACCCTGAATGACCCGCATCATACTGTGGGCATTGACCAGATCGCGGACAATGTTGCTCTGCAGCAAAAATGCGGCTCTTGGGTCGCAGCCATCCCATGCCCGTCACCTCCACTCGGCGCATCAACGCCGTCCAACAATTTGTTCGTCTGGGGTTCGCAGATCACCTCGACCCGGATGCGCCCTTTTGCTCGGGAGAGTTCCTCACCCAAGAGTTGACGACCACCGAAGTGCAAGCCGCCATGAGTGTTCTGCCTCGCATCAACACCTTTGTGGGTGTGCAAGTCGCAGGCAGCCTCGACCGCTTTCGCGGCGAGGTGAGGGCGTGGAAGTTCGGCCGTTCAGGCACGCCGGTTCTGCAGGTGTTGCTGCCGTTCTGGACTCACCAGGTGGAGGAGCGCCATGTGGCCAGCCCGGTCGGGTCGCCCGTGCAAGACACTGAGCACCGAGCACTCATCGAGAGGCTCCAGCGCTGCCTGGTCGACGAGTTTGATGCGTTCGACTTCACGCCGGTGGACGAAACAGGCCATGTTTGGCGCGCTCGCTGGCGCTGACGAGGGTGTGTTTGTCAGTGCCGGTTGGTCTTGCGTTGCAGCCAGGCACCGGCCAGCATCGCGGGGACGAACACCCAGACTTCGGCATTGCCTGCCAGCAAGGTCGTGAGAGCAGGTCCCGGGCAGTAGCCTGACAGTCCCCAGCCCACGCCAAAGAGTGCGGCGCCCATCACCAAGCGGACATCGATGGCCTTGTTCTGTGGCAGATGGAACACCGTGCCGCACACCGGCGCCAGGCGGCGCTTGAGCAGCCACTGGAAGCCCAGCAGGCTGACGGAGACAGCGCCGCCCATCACGAAAGCCAGGCTCGGATCCCAGTCGCCGGTCACGTCCAGGAAGGCTTGCACGGTCAAAGGATCGCTCATGCCAGAGAGCGTCAGCCCCCATCCAAAAAACAGGCCACAGCCCAGTGCGATGACGAAGCCGTGCCACGGCGAGTCGGAGATCTGAGTGCTCAACTTGTTCGTTGTCATGTGGAAGACCGCTTTCAGAACGACAGGAGGTGACGGCTCACGTAAACGGTGACGGCGCCGGTTGTCATGAAGGTGACGACCGCGGCGAGGGATCTCAGCGACAGGCGCCCCAGGCCACACACCCCGTGGCCACTGGTGCAACCGCTGCCCAGTGACGTGCCCCAGCCCACGAGCAGGCCGCTGACCACCAACAGCGGCAGGTTGCTGATTCGGGCCGGTGACAGCGGTTGGTGAGCCGCGCGTGTCCAAAGCCAGCCAGCCAGCACGAGGCCGAGCACGAAGCCGACACGCCAGAGGTTGGAGATGCGCCAGTTCGGTCGGTCCATCAAGCCGAAGGTGATGCCACTGATGCCCGCGATGCGGCCGAGTCCGATCAACAGCAACACACTGGCGGCGCCGATCATGACGCCGCCGAGCAATGACGGCAGAAAGGCTTGGAAGTTCATGAAAGATCCTCGGTCTTGGTTCGTCGCGATACCCCTGGGAGTATATGAGTTCTGGGTGCCACATGCGCAGGGTTGCATGTGTCGGGCTCGGTATACTTTCGCGAACAGGTAGTTAGGGCTGTCTGTTGCGATTCAAATTTCCTTGGAAATTGAGTCAATTCGACAAAAAAGCCGATGCGATTCGAAAGAGATGTCAGCGTTGCGATTCATTCGCAACGCAAATCAAGACGGGCGGTTCCGTTGGCGCGCTTGTCCAGTTCACCGATGCGTTTGAACTCTCACTTGATTCCTTGTCGGACCCAAGCGAAGCGGTGCTGCTAAAGTGCGGGCAGCACCATAGGTTCTCTCGTGGGCAGCTTTTCACAATGTCTTATATTGTGAAATCCTTATGCCTAAAGAGGGCGTCCGCAAAGTGCGCGCTAGTATGCGAAGCATAAGCCTGCCAAGAATCTGATTTTTCTGAGTCTGCGTAATCACACACAGACTTGATTACGATAGCTAACGTCTTCGGTGTCTTGGCCTGCTCCGCTGCTGCCATCACTGCATACGCCTCCATCTCAATAGCAAGCAATTCCCTCTGTTGCAATGCAATAGCTCGGGCATGTGCGTCATCGGCAATTACGCTTGCCCCTGAAGCCATAGGACCAATTTTAGCGGCGAGTTTACCTTGAGGGACATCGCCATTCCAGCTTGCTGAAATCGACTTTGTAATCGTTGGGTCTCGCGCGAGTTGCTCCGCGACTCCTCTTACATGCATGTCCAATTGGCACTGAAATGGGGCAGCAAGAAAAACTGACGACCCCTCCCCGTCAACGGCATACTTGCCGCTCCCGTAATCCCAGGTTGGATCAGCAACTATTATGTCACCATAGTTCGTCTTATGTTTTATGCCAGCACATATCCCAAGCATGGCGAGTACTGTTGGGTTGAACTTGATCGCAACCTTTGTGGCTAGTGCGGCAGATGAAGGCATCCCCTTGCGATTGGCGGATGTTGCTAAAACAGATATCTCGCGCCCATCTTTTATGAACCGGCCAACGTAGTATACGGTGGGGTCGGCCGGCATGCGCATTTCAGCCCATTCGTAACCCAGTTTTAAGACGTGCTCCAACTCCGGATTGCCAAGTGCCGTAACAATCGCTATGTCAACTTTATTGAGCACGCCTGTGTCGTTCTTTTTTGAGAGTCGTTTTACCCGGCCGCACAAGAATCGGCTCCAGCTATCTCGCTTTGAATACTCTAGCAGTATCGCGCCATAACCGTGTGCGCGATCAATAGCTTCTGACACCAATTCATCACGAGCAGTAATAAATATGACGTCATGGGGAAGGTTGCACTTGCTGTCGAGTTGTAGTATTTCAATAAAATCGAACCCCCCGGCGGCAGATGCGCCTTCCCCAATGTTGGCGGGCAAGTTTAGGTCGACAACCAAAAGATCAACTTCATGGGTGCGAAGATGTTGTCTTGCCGCCAAGGCAGTCGTGAGGTGAACAAAATCAATGCCTTCGACCTGTGACCCTAAGCATTTTGCGATTTCGTTCGCTTTTTCAATTTCATCGTCAACAATTAATATCTTCATGCCTGTCGCTCACTCATGACCTTGGAAATCTCATTTCTTAATGATGTGCGCCACCCTTCCTGGCGTGAATCGTATTGAACGGCGCCACAAAATGGGGGGGAGAACTTCTCGAATAGCTCTTTCACCAACTGCTCGAGAGACATTTTCTTTGATCCATCACCAAAAGAATCGAACATGGTGACCATTATTACCGGGATAGTCAGCCCACGAATTTTTAGCTGGGCCAGCAATTCCCTGCCGGCATACGGCTCAGGATTCCCGCCAATCGGCTCATCGGGGCCGATATCATTTTCATGCATGCTCATGTCAAGCAATATTATATCAAAATCGCTCCGCCCCTTGATCGCCGCACGCAAGCCGCTACCAATTGAACGGGCGACAGATATGGTAACTCCTTGATATTCGGAGAGCAGAAAGCCTTCTATGCTTTTTAGCTTTTCATGATCGTCCTCAATAATTAATAATCGCATCACTACACCGCCTTGCTAACATTAAAACTCAAGTTAACAAAAAAATCCGAATCATCAACACCGAAATCTATGGAAGGATTTGCATAGAATGGTCCGTTAGCTGCAATCCAAACTTTGTGAAGCCCGCTAAGACCTTCTCGTTGCGCCAAAGAATTTGACTCCTCTGAATCAATTTCTTGCCGTATTCGCGCAATCTTCTCAATGTCTGTCTTAGTTATTCGGTCTAGATTCACATTATTTATCACCCTAACGCTAAATCGCTCGCCCTTAAACTCAAGCAGAATCTTTACCCGCAATGAGGATATGTCAACGCCGGAGCGCTTGATAGCATTCTCGATCAGTCCGTAAAACGCGTAGACCATGGCGTCTAATGTTCGCCCTGGCATACAGTCTGATCCGTCGACCACTTGGATGTCAATATTTTTCCAGTTGGAGGCGTGCGATATAGTGTTGCGTATCATATTGTGCGCAACCTCGACTGGAAAATCTGGGGGATAGTCTTGTCGATCATAAACCTCAGATCGCTTGAACCAGGAGGTAACCGTATCCAGTCGCACCTGTGTATTCGTCCTCGCAAGGGATATCGCGTTGCTTAAAGCACTGGAGACCGATTCATCCTTGACTCCTTGTATTTTATTCAGCAGATTCTCAAAGGCAGACTGCAGCTCCTCTCTAACATCTTCGTCGATGTGACGCTGTACAACTGATAGAATTTCATCAGTTTTCGACCAGAGGTGATCCACACAGTTATCTACAAAGTAGTCCAGGCTCTTCCCCTGTCGATCTCGAGATTTGAGCATTAGTCGCTCAATATTTGACGAATGATAAAGGAAGAGCGCCTTGCTGGGGATTTTTTCAGACAACTTATCCACAATGCGCACTTGAAGTATTTCGTCCTTCAATTTATCCAAAATTGCGTCGAAATCTCGAGAAAAACTCTGAATAGCTTCATCAATTATTTCTTGATCACCAAGCCCGGTCAATGCAATCGACCTCAGCCTCCAAAACTCATTTGATTTATACCCTTCTCCGGTTTCGTTTTTCTGTGTTACAAGCTTGTCGTCTTCTACGGGTTTCCTAAGTGTGTTGGCCAAAACGCCATGCCGTACTCGAGTACTGAGATATGCGTTAAGACCATGCGCGCCAAAGAGGAACTCATTCCGAATTTCGGAGTACATTGAGTTGAACTGAACAGTTTCTTCTGTGGCCCCCTCCGACGTCAGTATATGTACCCCGCCAAGCAGTACTTCCAGCGATTTTCCTGGCATCGCCTGAGTTAGTGTGGCAGCGATTGCTTCTGCCACACGTTCAGATTGAGGGGCATTGTTCTGAATTGACTTGTAATGCTTGTATGGGTTCTCGAGTTTTTTTGCAACGACTCGTTTGATTGCGGGGATGTCAACGTACACCTTGTTTTGCTCAACAAGTTTCAGACCCTTAGCGATCTCGATTTTTTTCACTCGTTCTTTGATCTCATCAAAGTAGTCATCCTCGTTTGCGGGGTCAATTTTTGCCAGAAATTGACAAACTTTGATTCTTGCCTCTTCAATCTCTCGCGAGTTCTGATAGAGCAATGTCTGCCTCATAACATCTGGACGCCAAACCCTGGATAAATACAGCTCCTTCCAGGATTCTTTTTCCCCGCGCAACCACAATTGACTGGGGTTATCAATGCCATTATCGAATTGAAACTGTTCGAATGATATTCTTAGGTTTGCGAGCTTGTCGCTTGATTCGTACTCATGATAAAGCTCAAAAACAATTGGCAAAGACATCGTTTTCGGCCAGTTTGAGGCGGCCCCCAACTTGTCTACCGCAGATATTATTTTCCTAAGAGGTAAGCAGGTTGGTATATCACTATTTTCAACAAACGCATCAACTGCCATCTCTGCTGCGCGCCCAAGGTTGTTGAGCGCGATGTGCGCCACCGCGAGGCATGAGTATGCTCGGATTCGATCTATGCCGGTAGATTCGCCCAGTATGCGATTGTAGTAGTCTAGGGCAACACCTGGTGAGCCATTATTAAGATGGAATAGCGCCAAATGCTTGTTTAGCCGATGCCCGCCGTTTGCATCATCTTCTGCTCCCTGACCCCTGGTTGCTGCCAGATAAACATTAAGCGTTGCGGGATACCGCTCTCGAAGTTCGGGGTCTTCTATGATGAAGTTTTGAATTTTTTTCGGTGCGGCCACTGCCGAAAATGGGCTGTAGCCCAAGTCCCTTACAAAAAGATCTCTCAGCCACAGTGGCGGAAATGACTCACCTTCTTGTCGTATTTCATATAGAACGGCCGCCCTTAGGTACGCACTCCACTGGTGATTTATAAATCGATCTGTTATTTTCAAGATTTCATGGAGCGCGCTGTAGGTACCCGACCGCATGAGGAGCATGGTTGACAGGTGCTTGGAGACTTTTCCCAAGATACCTGACCCGTATTCCATGTCTGCAGCCCCTGACCTTACTGCTGATTTGTGCATTAGCACAAATATTGACATGTCAGACGGAGATTTTTCAAGCACGGCCGAAGACGCTTTTACGCATTCATCATAGCGCCCCATTGTGTAATGCTCGATACAGGCAGCTCTTAATTCATTTATCTGTTTTGCTTCAGGGAGAAGTAACCCGAAAGCTCTTGCTACAGACAAAATTCTGGTATCTTTTGTTGCTTGATAAAGTGAGCTCACGGCGTCAACTAGCACATCTCCAAACGCGTCTGGTAACTCGTCGATGGAAGCAATGACCTGCAGGCTTGCAATGAGCGCTTCATACAGGTCAATGATAGATGCGTGGGCTTCACAGAAAAGAAGTGGGGAGACTACTGATGGGGAGGCTGTGTGAACCCCAAAAACCCGCGCCTCGAAATATTTTTCTATTGTTTTATAGCCGACTTCAGAGAATGCTTGTTCTAGCGCCTGTTTTTGCTGGGTAAAATCTTGCGTTGATTCGATTCGAGCCCCAATAAATTTCAATATATTGGAGGCTATTGGCGGAATCTTCTCTTCTGCCTGGATAGATTCCAGCTTTAAGTAAAGCTCTGTTAGTCCGCCCCAAATGTAGGCGGAGCACATGCGGTTCTCGTAGAGCCAAAGTGATACCCCAAAATCTCGCTCTACTTCGTTCAGGCAACTGTCTGCAAGCGCTGAATCATCGGCCAATACAGCCTCTTCAAGCTGTGCTCTTTTCTTGATGAAGCGGGATATTGATTCGGAGTGGTAGAGGCAACGTGCGATTGCCCAAACCAGCTCATTTGTTTTTCCTGTTGGTTGAAACAGGAATGCCCTCGAAAACATTTCGGACGGCGCCTTGGGAAAGGCGGGTCCATATGTTTTCTCGAAAATAGGAAGCTTCCCAAGTACTTCTCTACTTGTCTTGATTAGGTTTTGAGGATTTGTCTTCGCTTTAAGTCTGTACAAATCCAGGCTGGGCTCTTTGCTGTAGGTTACTTGCGCCCATATACTTGTTCGAGTCTTTGCTGAAATGCTTTTGTTCTTGTTTTGAGAGCGTTGTTTGTTTGCTGGCATTTATTTGTTTGCCTTTCCTAGTTTCCCTATGCCAAATCTGCAATTCAGATGTCGGTCACAAGACCCTCTCTTTACTGGTTGAGCAAGCCTATCACGGGGACTAGATTTTGGGCGCCTGCTCATCAAGGAATGAAGCGGCTCGGGCTTGTGACTTGACGTGAAGTGGCCCCATTCGGCTCTGATCTTTCCATGGATGCGACCGCGTCGTGACGTGGCGGAGACAGTGGTGTACTGAGCCTCTCATTGGGCTAACCGCCCATTGTTAGAGTTGTTGTGTCGTTGCTTGGTGCACAGGAATCGCTTGTAGGCCGTTGGGTCAAGCTGGCACAGCGCTGCTTCGATCAGGGCGTAAAGCAGTTGCTGCTGCCAGATGCCAGATAACACATGGCGTTGCTGCGCATCAAAAGTGATGCTTATGCGTTGCGGCAGTTGGTGCTCGTCCTGCACATGGACCAAAGCAAGCTCCACCTCATTCTTTAATGGGCGAGCGAACGCATGAGCCATCAGTCCGCCGAGTCTCAGCGTCGGTTCGAGTCGGCTATGACTGGTTTGGTGCCTGCAGGGAGGTAGGCATCAAAACCCGATTTGGACATTGGTGTCCAACCGGTTGTGTTCTTAGGGTGGACAAGCCAACGGCACTGGCTGATGCCATCCAAGGCACCGCCTTAAGGAGCTATTCGCTCTTGTGCAAGGACTTCTCGACCTTGCTAAGAAGCTCTGATGCGGGCATCTGGAGTCCGCCCGCAATCCGCAGGATCAACGCGAGCGATGGTTGTCGTTCGCCACGTTCCAGCTTGCCGAAATAGGAGCGGTCCACGTTCGCGATCAATGCGAACTGGTCCTGAGCAACCCCTAGCTTCAGCCTTTCATTACGCACGACGGTACCAAAAGCCGCCGCTGCCTCCGGCTCAAAGGAGGTCGCGCGCTTGCTCTTGGCTTGAGCGGCAGATTTTGGCGATCGAGGCTGTTGCACGTCGCGAGGTTGCCAACTGTGCTATGTTCCTGGCCACGGCATATATGCCTCTCACGGTTGTCATTGCTCTGCAAAACCACACGAGCAACTCGCTCCATGCCCAAACGGGAGTCAGCCAGGATAAGGCCAGAAATAGCACATAAGCGGAAAAGTAATAACGGATGAGATCGTTATGCAGCTTCAGGCCACCCCAGTTCAACTTGCACTGAACCTGATTGCCGAGCCGTTAGCACCCACAACAAGTGGAAAAGCAGTCGTTGTGAGCGGAATTCAGCTCCAACTGTTGCATTTCAAGTTGTTATGACGTGTCCGTTTCTCGGGCGAGAAACGCCCCCGCTCGGCGAGCTGCTCAGTCTGCCGTCTTGGGCGTTGCCCATCCAATTTTGTGAGCAGCTTGCGTAGCATCATGCCGCGCATCGTCTTCGCTGTGCACATAGATGCTGGTGGTGCTGATGGTGGCGTGCCCGAAATTGTCCCGCACGGCTTTGACATCCAGGCCCGCATCGGTCATGTGCGTTCCTGCGGTATGTCTCAGCCAGTGGGTTGAGGCCGCCTCGATCTGGGCTGCCGCAGCCTCCCATTCGTTGCCGCGAGCCCGCAGGCGACCTGCCGTCGCGCGCATGACACCTTTGACAATCTCGTGGACGGCGCTGCGAGCAAGCGGCTTTTCCTTGCCGATGATGGGCAGCACCAGGGGGCGCTCTTCTCCGCTGACCGGCAGTGCCGACAAGCCGTTGACCTTGCGGTAGACCATGAGTTCGGCCATCAACTCGGCCGTGGCGGGAACGATCCGCGTCTTGTCGCCCTTGCCCGAGACCTCTAGCCACCAGCGTTCCACGCCAGAGCGGTCACGCTGGCTGTAGAAGCCGCCCATGCTGCCAGAGGTGACCTCTGAGACCCGCAGCCCGCCGACATAGAGTAGCGAAAACAGCCACCGGCACCGCACGGCGTGGGCCTGTTCTCGTGCTGTGCCTGTGGGCATGGCCTGGATGGTCGCTTTGACTTCATCCCAGTGCTCTTGGGGAAGGAAACGATTGGTCTGCCTTGGTCCGACGCGCCGTTTGCGGCGGCCCAACGAAAGTGGGTTGCCTGCCAGGTAGCCTGCCTCCACCAGCCAAGAGAACATGGCATTGATGATGGACAGCGCGTGGCGCTGGCTAGCGCTCGAAAGTGGCCCGGCAAATGGTCGCCAATGTGGTGAGTCTCGACCTGGGCGCTGGCGCACGGTCATGACCCACCGCTCAGCGGGTTGTGGGTCGGCCAAAAAGCGCTCGTACAGCAGCAGATCCTCGTGCGTCAGCGAGGACATGGCCACGCCGCGCTGGTGCACACACCACAGCAGCAGCCTTTCAGCCTCTTTGCGGTAGCTGGCCAGCGTGGCGGGCGTGTCAACGTAGCGCGCCAGCCAGGCCAGCACCGCTGAACGGTCGTCGTCTGCCGCCACCTGGCTGCGGGCGTGCGAGCGGTTGCGCCCATCTTGCCCGGTGAGATGGGCCGGAATCAAGATCTGATCAATCGGCGCGACGGCGTTCAAGGTGTCAGTGATTTCAAAATGGCGTCAGCCCAAATTCTATGGACATAAGATGGTTTATGTCCATAGAGTAGCCATGTTTGTTAATAATTCAATGTATTACGTTGTATTATTCAGTGATGAGATTGGAAGATCGCCATGACCGATGAGACCCGCCTGCAAGCTGAGATTGAGGCGCTACGCCCTCACTTCCCAGACACCCAGGACCTCTATCGCGAGGTCTGTACGGTCTTGTTCTTCCGCCACGGCATCACACCCACGGCCAACAAGCTGTACCAGTTGGTGCGCAAAGGCAGCATGAGTGCCCCGGCTGAGGCCTTGGCCAGGTTCTGGGAGAACCTGCGCGAGAAAAGCCGAGTGCGCATCGAGCACCCCGACATCCCGCAAGCGCTGCGCGATGCCGCAGGTGAACTCACGGCCAAGCTGTGGGAGCAGGCACGCTCGCTGGCCGACGAGGCCGCTGCCGCGGTTCGGCTCGATGCGCAGCAGCAGGCGGACGCCGCCTCACAGGCCGTTGAGCAAGCTCGGCAGCGCGAAGCGCTCTTGAGCCAGGATGTGACGGCCGCACAGGCCCATGCAGCCACCCTCGCCGATCAGATTCGAGTCTTGGAGCAGCGCCTGGCGCACGACGAAGGACTCAGGCTGGGGCTGGTCCAGCAGATTGAGCAACTGGCGTCTCAACGCCAGGAACTGGTGACCGCGATGGAAGCTGCGCGCATTGCTGAGCAGCGGGCCGCCGACGAGCAAAGGCGCCTTCTCCTGGAAGTTGATCGCGAGCGTGGCCACGCAGCGCGGTTGCAAAAGGAACTCGATGCGCAGAAGGCTGCCACAGACAAGGCAGCCAAGGCGAACGCCGACAGGCTGACTCAGGCGACCCAGCAAGTCGAGACGTTGCGGCAGCACGGCTCCGAGCTGGAAGTCGCCCTGGCCTCGCTGCAAGCGGAGCATACGCAATTGCAAAGGCTCGCGGCCCTGGGCGACGGCGGGCGCCAATCTTTGACGCGCTTGCGCAGCGCTGGCTCCAACAAGGGTGCCAACAGGCGGCGTGTGAGGTGACCTGCGTTTTGGCGTTCTGGTGCACTGGCGCTTTCTTTCAAATGAGAATAGACTTCATCTCAATTGATTGAATACATTGGGTGATGTCCATGGCCACTGCCACCAGCAAACAACCACCAGCCACCAAGCGGGCCTCCAGAAAAAGTGCAAAGGCCATCGCGGCAGCGGGCGTCAGCCAGACAACCCGGGCCCGCAAAACCAGCGGCGGCTTTCATTCCACGAAAACCTCATCCCCTGTCGTGGCTGCCAGTGGCGTGACGTTGGCCTACAAGCGCAGCCAAGGCGTGGACGCGTACCTCAAGCAGGTGCACGAGGCCACGCCTGTGCAAATGGTGGAGATGGAGCGCCTGGGCGTTGCAGGCACATTCATCACTGACCTGTCCAAGCGGATGGAGCTGCCATCTTCTCGGGTGTTTGACATGCTGCGCATCCCGCCGGCGACAGCGGCGCGCAAATCAGCGGCAGGAGCCTTGGTAGATGGTCGTGCGGGCCTGGCAGCTATTGGCATGATCAAACTGCTAGGCATTGCCCAGGACATCGTGGACGACAGCACGGCGGCCGAAGCTGGGAACTTCGACACCGTGAAGTGGCTGGGCCAGTGGATCGAGCGGCCACAGGCGACGCTGGGCGGGCGCAAGCCTGCCGATTACCTGGACACGCCCACAGGGGTTGAGATCGTGGCGCAGTTGCTGGGTGCCATCCGAAGCGGTGCCTACCTGTGAAACTTTGGCGTATCGCGGCTGAGACGCGCAAATATCCAGCAAGTGACCTCAGTGGTGGCGGTGCGGCGGTGTCGCCAGGCCGCTGGAATGAAGAGAAGCAGGCCGTCGTCTACAGCGCGCCCACCATTGCCATTGCTGTGCTGGAAACCGCTGCACACATTGATGATGCTGGCTTGCCGCTCAACCGCTTCTTGGTTGAAATCGACGTGCCAGATGACGTATGGGCGCTGCATGAGGCGGCGGCACTGAACTCTCTGCCGCCAGCTTGGTCGGCCATTCCGGCAGGCGGGGCCAGTGTCAAGGTAGGCTCATCTTGGCTGACTTCGCTGCGCTCCCCCATCTTGCTGGTGCCGTCGGTGATCGTGCCCGAGGAGTGTGCCGCCCTCATCAACCCGCTGCATCCAGCGGCGACCAAGATCTCGGCAAAAGTGATCCGGCCATTTGAGTACAACAAGCTGTTCCGGTCTTAGTCACGCGTACGCTGCCAGGGCAGCGCCGAAAGTTGACTTGACGAACGGAGACTGACTCACCTAAACTACGTTTAATAGTACAGACTTTAGGCAAATCCGCTTCACATGCCCACCCACGCCTTCACCGTTCGCAAGCTCGCCGACACAGCAGGTGTCGGCGTAGAAGCGGTGCGCTTTTACCAGCGGCGTGGGTTGTTGCGTGAGCCTGCCCGTGAAGGCAATGGCTTTCGGCAGTATGACGAGGGCGACGTGCGGCGCCTGCGCTTCATCAAGCGTGCGCAAGAGTTGGGCTTCTCCCTCGACGATGTGGCCTCGTTGGTGTCCTTGAGCGCCGAGACCGATCAGGTGCGCGTGCGCGAGATCACCCAGCAACGTGTGCTGGACATCCGCCAGCGAGCCACTCAACTGGAGGCCATGGCCGTTGCCCTTGAAGGCTTGGTCACTTGTTGCCAGAAGTCGGCCAAAGGCGATCACTGCCCCATCATCGCGGCCCTGGTCGATCACGGCACCCGACCCGCAGAGCAGGTGGCCGCATGACCATGCCCCGCGCGTTCAAGCATTGGATTTGTCGACTGATGGTCGGCGTGATCCTGCTCGCGCAGATGAGCGTGGCGGCCTATGCCTGCCCCGGCAACATGGCCTTCGGCAATGCTCCCGTCGAAGCCATGACCACGATGGATGCCATGGTCGATTGCGATCAGATGGGCGGGCAAATTGGCGAAGAAATGGGCGAGGGAATGGGTAGGTACCTGGACCAAGCCAACCCCAGCTTGTGCGCAGAGCATTGCCACCCCACCCAGCAAAGCGATCACACCCAGGTGCCCACGGTGCCTGCGGCGCTGTTGATCGCGCTGTACACCGTCGCCCTGACGGTGGATGCGTCCGGGCCTGATGGTCTGGCGCCGACTGCGGACAGCCGCCTTCATGCGGTGCCACCGCCGCTGTCCATATTGCACTGCTGCTTCCGAATTTGACACGCTGAGCGACGCGGTGCTGAAGGCCTGATGGCCGCTTCAGCGCCTGGTCGTGGAGGTTGCTGGCCAATGCAGACGCCTGGCGTTCTGCCGCGCTCGCCCTGCACGCGCCAACGCCATTGGCTTCATTCGGAGGTGTCATGTTTCCCCATTTTTCGCTGCTGCCCCGCAGGGGCATGCAATGGGTCGTCCTCGACCTGCCCACTCGCATGCGCTTGCAGCGTGTCGCCATTGTGGTGGCCCTCAGCCTTGCTACCTTCCAGGCCCATGCCCAGGGTGTCCTGGCGTTTGAACAGGCACTCAGCCTGTCTCAAGCACGCTCGCAGCAACTGGTGGCCCAAGATCACGCCACATCGGCTGCGCGCGACATGGCCGTCTCAGCCACTCAGCAGCCCGACCCCATCCTCAAACTGGGCATCAACAACCTGCCCATCAATGGGTCTGATCGCTTCAGTGTCACCCGCGATTTCATGACCATGCGCTCGGTGGGCCTCATGCAGGAGTTCACCCGGGAAGACAAACGCCTGGCACGGTCCAGGCGATTCGAGCGGGAGGCCCAGGCCAGCGAAGCCAGCCGCGCCTTGGCCCTGTCGCAACTGCAACGCGACACGGCCATCGCTTGGTTGGATCTCTACTACCAAGGGCGCATGCTGGCTTTGGTCAAGGCCCAGCGCGATGACATCCGCCTGCAAGTCGATGCAGCAGAGGCCGCCTATCGGGGTGGACGGGGATCGCGAACCGATGTGGTCTCCGCACGCGCGGCACTCGCCCAGATGGATGACCGCGTCGACCTGACTGCGCGTGAAGTCAACACAGCCCAAACCGCACTGAGTCGCTGGACAGGCCGTGCAGCCGACACGCCCCTGGGTGATGCACCCGACACCAGCCATGTTCACCTGCATCAGGCCGATCTGGAAAGCGTTCTGGCCACACATCCCGACATCACCGTCATGGTCAGGCAGGAAGAGATGGCCCAGGCCGATGCAGACCTGGCCCGAGCCAACAAGCAATCCGACTGGGGTGTCGAGTTGATGCTCAGCCAACGTGGACCTGGGTATTCGAAGATGGCCTCAGTCAATGTCTCGGTCCCCTTGCAATGGGATCAGAAAAACCGCCAGGACCGGGATCTGGCTGCCAAGCTGGCCACCGTGGAACAGATGCGTGCCCAGCGAGAAGATGCAACGCGGGAGCACCTCGCCGAGGTCACGACGATGCTGCAAACCTGGCAAAGCGGCCGTGATCGCATGCGCCGCTACGACAGCGCCTTGATTCCGCTGGCAGCCGATCGAACACATGCTGCCTTGACAGCCTACCGAGGCGGCAGCGGCACGCTGTCCTCCGTGCTGGACGCGCGGCGCATGGAACTGGACACCCACATGGACCGGCTGCGGCTCGACATGGACACCGCCCGCATCTGGGCCCAACTCAATTACCTGACCCCGGTGGAGCACGACGTGGCCATGCCCCGTCCTTGACCACTGCAATGGAGACGCACATGAAACTCAAAAACCTGGTGATCGCCCTGATCGCCGCCACCGCCCTGAGCGCCGCTGCGTATGGCTTGTACGCACTGGGCATGCAAAAAGGCATGGACATGAATGCAGCTTCTGAGCAGCGTCCCGCCCAGCCTGCAACTGAAGCCAGCGCCACTCAAGCCCTGCCGCAAAGCGTGGCAGAAGGCGAAGACGCAACCCGGCGCCACATCGCCAACGGCCTCAAGGCGGGCGACATGGACCCGGTCACCGGCAAGAAGGTCTTGTACTACCACGACCCCATGGTGCCGGGCAACAAGTTCGACAAGCCTGCCAAGTCGCCCTTCATGGACATGATGCTGGTGCCCGTTTATGCCGACAGCGATGGCGATCAGGGCAAGGTCACCGTCAGCCCACGCATCCAGCAGAACCTGGGCGTCCGCACCGCTGAGGTCACAGAAGGCGCGCTGTCGCCCCAGGTCTCTGCCGTGGGCAGCATCGCTTACAACGAGCGCGACCAGGTTGTCATGCAAGCACGGGCAACCGGGTTTGTGGAGCGGCTGCATGTGCACGCCACGCTGGATGCGGTCAAGCAGGGGCAGCCTCTGGCCGATCTCTATGTGCCCGACTGGGTGGCCGCGCAAGAAGAGTTCTTGTCTGTGCGCCGCATGCAGGGCACCGACATGGCCAGCCTGGTCGATGGCGCTCGCCAGCGCATGCGTTTGGTTGGCATGAGCGATGCACAGATCAAAAACGTGGAGCGAACCGGGCAGCCCCAGGCACGCATCACCTTGGCGGCGCCCATCAGCGGCGTGCTCAGCGAGTTGATGGTGCGTGAAGGCATGTCCGTGATGCCCGGGGCCACCTTGTTGCGCATAAACGGCATGTCCACGGTCTGGGCCAACGCCGAAGTGCCAGAGAGCCAGGTTGCGCAACTCCGCCCAGGCACCAAGGTGCAGGCCCGCAGCCCGGCAGTGCCCGGCACCACCTTCGAGGGCACGGTGCAGGCCCTGGTGCCCGAGGTCAACCCCGGCACGCGCACCCTCAAGGCACGGGTGCAGTTGAACAACCCCGGCGCCCGCCTGGTGCCGGGCATGAGCGTGGCCATGCAGTTCATGGACATGCGTGCCGAGAAGGCCTTGTTGATCCCCACCGAGGCCGTCATCCAGACGGGCAAACGCACCGTGGTGATGCTGGCCGAAGACAAAGGGCGATTCCGTCCGGTCGAAATCGAGGCAGGCATCGAGAGCAATGGGCAAACCGAGGTCAAGCGCGGCTTGGATCTGGGGCAGCGCGTGGTGGTGTCCTCGCAGTTCCTGATCGACTCGGAAGCCAGCCTCAAGGGCGTAGAGGCACGCCTGAACAGCGCCTCGCCACCTGCCACAGCCAACACAGGGCCAAGGCATGAAGGACAAGGCAAGGTCGAAGCCATTGGCAGCGATGCCATCACGCTGTCGCACGGCCCCATTGCCTCGCTCAAGTGGGGTGCCATGACGATGGATTTCAAGGTGCCGCTCAAGGGCGGGTTGCCTCGCAACCTGAAGGCAGGCGACCCAGTGAGCTTTGAGTTCTACGTGGATACCGATGGCATGCCGCAACTGACGGGTCTGTCACCCATGGCACCAGCCAGAGGCATGGAGATGGACATGAGCAAAACAGGGAGCAAGCCATGATCGCCCGCCTGATCCGTTGGTCCATCACCAACCGCTTTCTGGTGCTGCTGGCCACGTTGATGCTCAGTGCATGGGGGGTGTATTCGGTCGCGAGAACGCCGCTGGACGCCTTGCCCGACCTGTCTGATGTGCAAGTCATCATCCGCACGACCTACCCGGGCCAGGCTCCGCGCATCGTCGAGAACCAGGTCACCTACCCACTGACCACGACCATGCTGTCGGTGCCTGGTGCCAAGACGGTGCGGGGGTACTCCTTCTTCGGCGACTCTTATGTCTACGTGCTGTTCGAGGACGGCACCGATCTGTACTGGGCCCGCTCACGTGTGCTGGAGTACCTGAACCAGGTTCAGTCGCGCCTGCCTACCAGCGCCAAAGCTTCGCTGGGGCCCGATGCCACAGGTGTGGGCTGGATCTACCAATACGCCCTGGTGGACCGTGGGGGCACACAGGATGCGGGCCAGTTGCGTGCCTTGCAGGACTGGTTCTTGAAGTACGAACTCAAGACTGTGCCCAATGTGGCGGAGGTGGCTTCGGTGGGTGGCATGGTGCGCCAGTACCAAGTCGTGCTCGATCCCGACAAGCTGGCCACTTACGGCCTCCCGCACACCCAGGTGGTCGAGGCCATCCAGAAGGCCAATCAGGAAGCGGGCGGCTCGGTGCTGGAGTTGAGCGAGGCCGAGTACATGGTGCGCGCCTCTGGCTACCTGCAATCGCTGGACGATTTCCGGCAAGTGCCCCTGATGACCACCGACGCAGGTGTTTCAGTGCGCTTAGGGGATGTCGCCCGCATCCAGATGGGGCCGGAAATGCGCCGGGGCATCGGTGAGTTGGACGGTGAAGGGGAAGCCGCTGGCGGCGTGATCGTGATGCGCTCAGGCAAAAACGCGCTGGAGACGATTGCCGCCGTCAAAGCCAAGCTCAAGACCCTGCAAGCCAGCTTGCCCAAAGGGGTGGAGATCGTGCCGGTGTACGACCGATCCAACCTCATCGAGCGTGCGGTGGAGAACCTCTCTCACAAGCTGCTCGAAGAGTTTGCCGTGGTCGCCGTAGTGTGCTTCGTCTTCTTGTTTCACCTGCGCTCAGCCCTGGTGGCCATCATCTCGCTGCCCCTGGGCATCCTGGCGGCTTTCATCGTCATGCACTACCAAGGGGTGAACGCCAACATCATGTCGCTGGGCGGCATCGCCATTGCCATCGGCGCCATGGTGGACGCAGCCGTGGTGATGATAGAGAACGCGCACAAACACCTAGAGCATTGGGAGCACGCCCACCCCGATCAAACGCTGGAAGGTGCCGCGCGTTGGAAGGTCATTGGCGACTCGGCAGCTGAGGTCGGGCCCGCGCTGTTCTTCTCGCTGTTGATCATCACGCTGTCTTTTGTGCCGGTGTTCACGTTGGAGGCGCAGGAGGGGCGGCTGTTCTCGCCGCTGGCCTTCACCAAAACCTATGCCATGGCGGCGGCAGCGGGCCTGTCGGTCACGCTGATCCCGGTGCTGATGGGCTACCTGATCCGTGGCCGCATCCCCAGCGAGCAGAACAACCCGCTCAACCGCTTTCTGATTGCCATCTACCGCCCACTGCTCAATGCGGTCTTGCGAGGCCCCAAGCGCACGCTGGCGGTGGCCGCCGCGTTGTTGGTTCTGAGTTTGTGGCCCTTGCAGCACATTGGCGGTGAGTTCATGCCCAAGCTGGACGAGGGCGACCTGCTCTACATGCCCACGGCCTTGCCAGGCTTGTCCGCAGGCAAGGCAGCCGAGTTGCTTCAGCAGACCGACCGTTTGATCAAGACCGTGCCCGAGGTGGCCAGCGTGTATGGCAAGGCAGGCCGCGCCGAAACCGCGACCGACCCCGCGCCCTTGGAGATGTTCGAAACCACCATCCAGTTCAAGCCCAAGAACCAATGGCGCCCTGGCATGACGCAAGACAATTTGGTTGAAGAACTGGACCGCATCGTCAAGGTGCCCGGGCTGGCCAACATCTGGGTGCCCCCCATCCGCAACCGCATCGACATGCTGGCGACCGGCATCAAGAGCCCTGTGGGTGTCAAGGTGGCGGGCACCGACCTGGCTACCATCGACCGACTCACGGGTGAGATTGAGCGCGCACTGAAAGATGTGCCTGGCGTCAGCAGCGCTTTGGCCGAGCGCCTGACAGGTGGGCGCTATGTGGATGTCAACATCCGCCGCGATGCCGCCGCACGCTTTGGCATGAACATCGCCGATGTGCAGTCGGTCATCGCGTCGGCGGTGGGTGGCGAGAACATTGGCGAGACGGTGGAAGGTTTGCAGCGCTTCCCGATCAACCTGCGCTACCCCCGCGAGACGCGCGATTCATTGGAAAAGCTGCGCACCTTGCCCATCGTCAACGAACGTGGACAGCGACTGGTCTTGTCCGATGTGGCTGACATCCGAGTGACCGATGGCCCACCCATGCTGCGCAGCGAGAACGCCAGACTGTCGGGCTGGGTGTATGTGGACATCCGGGGGCGGGATTTGCGCTCGGCGGTGCAGGACATGCAAAAGGCCGTTTCAGCCAAGGTCAAGTTGCCGCCTGGTTACTCGGTGTCCTGGTCAGGCCAGTTCGAGTTTCTGGAGCGGGCGACAGCCAAGCTCAAGGTGGTGGTGCCCTTCACGCTGCTGATCATCTTCGTGCTGCTGTACCTGACCTTCGGCGCGTTTGACGAGGCCTTGCTGATCATGGCCACGCTGCCCTTCGCCCTGGTGGGCGGCATCTGGCTGCTCTACCTGCTGGGCTACAACCTGTCGGTGGCGGGAGCGGTGGGCTTCATCGCGTTGGCTGGGGTATCAGCGGAGTTCGGCGTGATCATGCTGCTGTACCTCAAGCAGGCATGGGGCGAGCGCATTGACAAGGGCCAGGTCGGTGTTGATGACCTGCTTGATGCCATCCGCGACGGCGCTGTGTTGCGCGTGCGGCCCAAGGCCATGACGGTGGCCGTGATCCTGGCGGGCCTGCTGCCGATCATGTGGGGTGCAGGCACAGGTTCGGAGGTCATGCAGCGCATCGCGGCGCCCATGGTCGGGGGGATGGTCACCGCACCGCTGTTGTCGATGTTCGTGATCCCGGCTGCTTATCTGTTGATTCGGCGAAGCCGCAAGGCAAGGTCCATCACGACAGAGCCCAAAGAGGCGCAGTCATGAACAGCGCGAATCGCATCAACAAGGTCTTGGGTTCAGCGGTATGCGCCCTGTTCGTCGGCGGCATGCTGTGGTCGGGATTGAATCGCCTTCCCAGCCTGTCGCCATCCCCCCAGGCACAAGACCTGACCAAAACCCAAAGCCTGTTCTTGTCAGAAGGTATGCGCGAGCCCATGCCCGGCATGGCCGATGGCAACGACTGCGTCATGTGCCGCTCAGCGCCTGGACCAACGACCCTGTCAGCGGCACAGAAAACCAAAGCCGTCTTGCCTTCGTCGACCTGGTATGCCCATTGGCAGCGGCCCGTTGATGGTTTTGTTCAACCCAGAGTGAACTTTGCGCATGCAATCACGCCCATGCGAATCGCGTTTTGCAGGTGGCTCAATTGAAAGCAGGCTGGCGAGCCTCGCTTTCATCGAAAACCCCATCCATATCCTCTGAGGAACACATCATGAAAACCACCCAATACCTGATTGCCGCGACCATCGCGATTGCCACTGGGGCTTTGGTCCCGGCACAGGCAGAAGTGCGTCGCCCATCCTTTTCCCGCACGACGGACACGGCGCCCGCAGCAGCGCTGACACAAGCGGACCGGACCATTGAGATCACCACGCAAACAAAGTGGGTCAACGTCAAGCGATTGGAAGTCGTCCAATTTGTCAGCGAAGTCAACGGCAATACCAGGGCATTCACCTGGCAGGCCCCCGCGCACGCCCTCAAGCCCTTCAGTTTGAGTGACATCGCACCCTCGGGCTTTGCCGCACAACCCATCACGGTGTATGTCGCGCCTAGTCGCCTCTCTCGTTAAACCACTCCGTCAGCGGCGCCAGCAGATCTCGCAAAACAGATCACGACACTGCTGACCAACTCACCCATCACAACCCAACCATTGGAAGAACCTCATGATCAAGAACACACTGCAATCTCTGGTCGCCATCAGCCTGATCCAAGTCGCCACACTGGCCATGGCACAAGGCGATGACATGAAAGGGATGAAGGGCATGGACATGCCTGCTCAGACATCCACCGAACCGAAAGCCATGCACGTGGCCCAAGGCATGGTCAAAGCGGTCAACATCAAAGGTGGCGAAGTGACGATTTCGCATGGCCCGGTCAAAACCCTGAACTGGCCCGCCATGACCATGGCCTTCAAGGTTCACGACAAAGCGCTCTTCAACAAGTTGGCTGTCGGTAAGGAAATCCAGTTCGAAATCACACCCATGGGGCAAGGCTACATGGTGAGCGCCGTAAAGTGACATCGTGAGTCACCTGCCGGCCCTGGCGACTGATCCGAAGCCATGGGCACGGCCCAAACGGCAGCAAATAACTCGCGCCGCGAAACAGCAGTCCCGCAGGGGCAACTGGGAAACTGATTCAGATCAAGCCACGAAGACGAATCTTGGTTCGAAGCAGAAAATGCAGTAAGGTCAACAAAACGTGTCGTTATGCGCAAACCGCAGACTCATCATTCATTTCCCCACTGTCATTGGAGCGAAAAATCATGAAACCGTCTATTTTGGCCATTCCATTGATCTCTCTGGCCGCGTTGACACTGACTTCACCCGCTCTGGCGCAGCCCGCCAAAGCTGCCGACAAAAGCGCGGACATGGGCTCTGCCAATAAGGTCACTCCACCTAACCCGGCTGAGTTTGACAAGCAAATGAGCCAAATCCAGACGCACATGCAGCAGATGCAGGCGCAAATGGACAAAATCCGGCAAACCCAAGATCCTCAAGAACGCCAACGGCTGCTCCAAGACCACTGGAACTCGATGCAAGCGGCCATGAGCACCATGAATGGCATGTGGGGTCCCAATGGCTGTTTTGGTGGTACCGGCATGATGGGGGGCGGCATGGGCATGATGGGCGGCGGCCACATGATGAAGGGTGGCAACATGATGGGCTGGGATCACATGCGCGGCTACTACTCCGGTCTTACACCTGAGCAGGTGAAACAACGCCAGTACATGATGGATCGGTACATGCCCATGCAACAGATGATGATGGATCACATGATGTGGCACCAACGCTGGCAAGCCGCACCGCCTGCGGCGCCTGAAACCAAGTGAGGCGTCTTATAACTGTTCGTATTCCGGTCACCTTCTGAGCGGTGACCGGGCACTCAAGGTGCCTGCCTCCTTAACCAGAAGCACGTCGGGCTACGGCGTGCTCATGGCTTGCTTGCGAGGGTCTTGAGTGGCAGTCGGCAATCGAGAACGTTGATGGCCACATGATCGCCAGAATGCACGGCGAGGCCTTCTGGGACAACGACGATTCGTTCTTTTGTTAGCGTGGCGCTGCCGCCATAGGTGTAGGACGTCAACGCGAATCGCATTCGTGTCGCATCGACACCAAACGCCGAGCGACAGTCCTCCACAGCATCGGTTGAAGCCAAAGCAGCAGAGGTCCCGTCCCCTTTGACAATCGCTCGTCGCCATCCGTCGTGAAAGCCAGCCAACTCTGCCCCCATGTGACCGCATCCCCCAATGGCTGTGAAACAAAGAGCCACGGTTGCGATTGCGAGTTTGTTCATGGACTACTCCTGGTCATGAGTTCGCTGAAGCGCTGAGGGGCCGAGCCATTGATCCGTCTTCTGGTTCGCCCTCATCGCCTCCATGCGCGAGGCGATAGAGCACCGGCAGCATGAGCAGCGTCAGCACGGTTGACGACAAGATCCCACCGATCACAACCGTGGCCAGTGGTCGCTGCACCTCAGCGCCTGTGCCGGTGGCAATGGCCATGGGGATGAAGCCCAGTGAGGCCACCAACGCGGTCATCAAGACCGGTCTGAGGCGAGTCAACGCGCCTTCTTCAATGGCCGAATCCAGGCCGTAGCCGTTGTCTCGCAGGCTGCGGATGAACGAGATCATCACCAGCCCATTGAGCACCGCAACCCCAGACAAGGCAATGAAGCCAACCGCTGCAGAGATGGACAATGGAATGCCCCGCGCCCACAGCGCCAGCACGCCACCCGTCAGCGCAAAGGGAATGCCAGTGAATACCAGCAAGCCGTCCTTGATGTCGCGGAACATCGCGAACAGCAAGGTAAAGACCAGCAGCAAGGCAACAGGCACCACCACCATCAGGCGCTGGCGAGCAGTCTGCAGGTTCTCGAACTGACCGCCCCAGACGGTCCAGTAACCCGCCGGGATCTTGACCTGCTGCAATGCGCTTTGTGCGTCGCTGACAAACGAGCCAATGTCGCGGCCACGCACGTTGGCGCTGATGACAATGCGGCGCTTGCCGTTCTCACGGCTGACCTGGTTGGGACCCGGCGCGAAGTCGATGGCCGCCACCTCAGACAAGGGAATGAAACGAGTCCCACCGGCCTGTACGTCTTTCGCAGGCAAGGGAATGGGCAGGCGCTTGATCGCATCCAGATCGGTGCGCACGCCTTCGGGCAGGCGCACGACGATGCCAAAACGGCGGTCGCCTTCAAACAAGGTGCCCGCTTCTTGCCCACCGACGGCGATGGCCAAGGTCTCTTGCACATCACCCACGTTCAGGCCGTACCGAGATGCCTTCTCGCGGTCAATGTCTACAGTGAGCATGGGCAGTCCGGTAGTCTGCTCCACCTTTACCTCGGACGCACCGGGCACTTGCTGCAAGGCCTGCGCGAGCTGATTGGCCGTTGTGTTGAGCACCACCATGTCATCGCCAAACAGCTTGACGGCCACGTCACTGCGCACCCCTGAGATCAATTCGTTGAAGCGCATCTGAATGGGCTGCGAGAACTCGTAGTTCTGCCCGGGCAGCTTGGCCACTTCCTCTTGTACAGCGGCGATCAACTCATCGCGTGTCTTATGCGGCTGTGGCCATTGATCCAAGGGTTTGAGCATCACGTAACCATCCGAAATGTTTTGCGGCATCGGGTCGGTGGCGACCTCGGCTGTGCCCGTTCGTGCAAACACACGCTCAATCTCGGGAAATTTAGCCTTCAGGTGGGATTCGAGCTGACGCTGCATGGCCACCGATTGCGTCAGGCTGGTGCCTGGAATACGCAAGGCCTGAACCGCAAAGTCTCCTTCGTTCAGACTGGGTATGAACTCACTGCCCATGCGAGAGGCAACCACCCCTGACAAGACAATCATGACAGCCGCCAAGGTTAGCACTACCGGCTTGGCTGCCATGGCCTTTGCGAGCAAAGGCGCATACAGGCGTTTGGCGCCTTGCATCAGGGCGTTCTCCTTCTCGGCCACCTTGTCGCCAATGAACAGCGCCACCGCGGCCGGGATGAACGTGACCGACAAGATCATGGCCCCCAACAGGGCCATCACCACCGTGAAAGCCATCGGGTGGAACATGCGCCCCTCCACACCCGACAGCGCAAAGATGGGCAGGTAGACGATCATGATGATCAACTGCCCAAACAGCAGTGGCCTGCGTGCCTCTTGTGCGGCCAGGAACACCTCATGAAATCGCTCCTTGAGCGTGAGCGGCCTGCCATGGTGAGTCTGTGCATGGGCCAAGCGGCGCACGCAGTTCTCCACGATCACGACGGCGCCGTCCACGATGATCCCAAAGTCCAGTGCCCCCAGGCTCATCAGGTTGGCGCTGACCTTCTGGCTGACCATGCCACTGAAGGTGAACAGCATCGACAGCGGGATCACCAAGGCTGTGATGAGCGCTGCGCGCAGGTTACCCAGAAACAAGAACAGAATGGCAATCACTAGGACTGCCCCTTCAAAGAGGTTCTTCTTGACCGTCGCAATGGCTTTGTCCACCAGGTCGGTGCGGTTGTAGACGGTGACCGCATGGACGCCAGTCGGCAAGGTCCTGTTGATTTCGGCCATCCGCTTGTTCACAGCCTGAGAGACCATGCGGCTGTTCTCGCCAATAAGCATGAAGACCGTACCCAGTACAACCTCGCGGCCGTTGTCCGTGGCTGCCCCCGTACGCAACTCCTCACCCAACCCCACATCGGCCACATCGCGGATGCGGATGGGCACGCTGTCGGCTTGTTTGACGACGATGTTGCCGATGTCAACCACGCCCCGGACCTGGCCAGGTGCCCGGATCAGGTACTGCTCGCCTCGGCGCTCGATGTAGCCCGCGCCCACGTTGGTGTTGTTGCGCTCCAGCGCCTGGACCACGTCGGCCATGGTCAGGCCGTGCGCGATCAACTTGTCAGGCCAGGGTGCTACCTGGTATTGCTTGGCATGGCCACCGATGGCGTTGATTTCGGTCACGCCCGCCACATTGCGCAATTGCGGCTTGATTATCCAGTCCTGGATCTCCCGCAAATCGGTTGGCGTATACGGTGTGCCATCGGCCTTCTTGGCACCTTCCTTGGCCTCCACCGTCCACATGTAGATTTCGCCCAGGCCCGTCGAGATTGGCCCCATTTCTGGCGCGATGCCTTGCGGCAAGCGCTCCTTGGCACCCTGAATGCGCTCGTTGACCAGTTGGCGTGCAAAGTAGATGTCCGTGCCATCCTTGAAGATCACGGTGATCTGCGACAGACCATAGCGCGACAGTGAGCGGGTTTCCTCCAGACCCGGCAGGCCCGCCATCACGGTCTCAATCGGGTAGGTGACGCGCTGCTCAGCCTCCAGCGGCGAGTAACCAGGTGCCTGCGTGTTGATCTGGACCTGGACATTGGTGATGTCCGGCACGGCGTCAATGGGCAGCTTCTGGTAGCTGAAGCCCCCCAATGCGGCCATGCCCAACACGGCCAGGATGACCAGCCAACGCTGCTCGATGGCAAAGCGGATGATGCGTTCAAACATGCTGATTTCCTCGCATCAATCGTCGTGCTCGGCCGAAGCCTTGCCGACCTCGGCCTTGATCACAAAGCTGTTGGTCGAGGCATAGCGGTCCCCAGCTTTGAGCCCACTGGTGATTTCGGTACGTTGCGCATCCGCGTGCCCGATCTTGACCGTCCTGGCTTGAAAGCCCCCCGGCACTTCGACAAACACCACATCGCGCCCTTCGAGGCTTTGCACGGCGCTGGAGGCGACCGTCACGGGCGCATCGACCTCACCTGCGACGACTTCAACGTTGACAAACAAGCCGGGACGCCAAGCCAGCTTGGGGTTGCTCAAGACCACCCGGGCTGTTGCGGTGCGGGTCTGCTCCCCGAGCAGGGCGCTGACATAGGCCACCTTGCCTGTGGCAACGCCCTCAAAGGCGCTGGAGTGCACCACGACTTTCTCGCCCACACGGATCAGGGCGAGATCCTTGGCGGCCACACTGACCTCGGCCCACACCGTGGACAGGTCCGACAGGGTGAAGACATGGGTGTCTTCCTTGACGGCCTCACCCAGGGCCAGGTGCTTTTCCACCACCATGCCATCGAAGGGTGCGCGCAACTCGTAGCGATTGAGCTCACCCGCCACAGGCGAGGCGCCCAAAGCCTTGAGCTTCTGACTTGCATTGGCCACAGCAATCTCGGCCTCTCGCCATGCCTGCTGCGCCTGTAGATAGTCCATCTGCGGCGATATCTTGTCCTCGAAGAGCTTCTTTTCTCGCTCGTACGTTGTCTTGGCCAAGACCAAGCGCTTCTGGGCTGATTGCAACTCGCTGCGCAAATCAGACAAGGCCACGCTGGAGATCACAGCCAGCACCTGGCCCTTCTTGACCTGCTGCCCCAGGTTGGCCGATACGCTCTCGACCACCCCGGCCAGACGCGGCACGACGTGTGCGGTGCGGTCTTCGTTGAAGCGCACCTCGCCAGGCATCTGCACCGTGGTGCGAACCCGTCCTGTGCTGGCTTGCTCGACCACAATGCCCGCCGACTTGATCTGGTCGGCGCTCAAGGCCACGGGGGGCTCTGCCCCCTCATGATCGGCAGTCTTCTCATGGCGGTCCTCATCGCCATGCTCCTTGGCATCTTCATGGGCAGGCTTGCCTTCGCTGGGCTCCTTGGTATCTTGGCTTTTTGCCTCAGCTTGGTCATGCTCCTGGCGAGCCCCCTCCGGGGCCGAAGAGACATCGTTGCGGCCTTTGAGCACGAAGGCGCCAGCGACCAGGCCGAGCACAACGATGACGGCCATGGCGATGAGTTGGGGTTGGCTGATGCGCCCAGCCAGGCGCTTGAACAGGGGATTCATTGGTGTGCTTTCTCTGAACTGGCGGGAGGCGCTTCTGAAGCCTCTGTGCCCAGCAAACGGTCGATGTCGGCGGCGGTGCGATGCATCTCGGCCAGCGCACGCAGGTACTGGGCGCGGGCCTGGAACAAGGTTCGCTGTGCATCCAGGGTTTCCAGGAAGCTGAACTTGCCCAGCTCGAACCCCGTCACGGCGGCCTGCCACGCGCTTTGCGCGCCGGGCAGCACGTCTTGCTGTAGCGCCTGGGCCTCCGCATGAGCGGACTGATAGCGCTCAGTCAACTGCGTCCATTGGTTGTCCACCCGGATCTGCGTGGCAGCAAGGTCCGCCTCGGCCTTGTCTTGAAGGCGCATGGCTTGCAAGACATTGCCCTGGTTGCGATCCCACAAGGGCAGCGGCAAGGCCAGACCGATGATGGCCTGGTTGCGCCCCAGTTCCTCCGAGCGCTTGGTGCCCAGCGTCACCGTGACGTCGGGGATGCGGCGGG